>Ga0153915_10000194_pt1 | contig 54688 bp, 54 predicted proteins | sample Opewatmetagenome_2_FD_107003 | JGI IMG/M metagenome (GOLD analysis project Ga0153915, IMG submission 107003) | Freshwater wetland microbial communities from Ohio, USA - Open water 3 Core 3 Depth 3 metaG | ecosystem: Environmental > Aquatic > Freshwater > Wetlands | place: USA: Ohio, Lake Erie...
CAAGCATTGCCGATTACCACCACTGGCATACCTACCAGAACCGTTCAAAAGAGGATCCTTCGCCGATCATGGAGTCGCAGTGGCGCCTGCGGAGGGCCAAGACCTTCTCCAATCTCCTCCTCCTCTTTGCGCTGTCGCTCTCGGTTCTCTGCATCCAGTACGACTGGGCGCATTATATCGACCCCATCGTCTCGTTCATCATCATCGGCTTCCTCCTGTTTGCCGGGTACCGCGAGTTCTCCTCCTCCCTTCCGGACCTCTTTGACAAGACCCTTGACGAGGAACTCCAGATCGTCATCCTCCATGAACTCGCCTCCTCGTTCGACAAGTACAATGAGTTCAACGGCGTCCGCTCGCGCCGGTCCGGGAGCAGGATCTACATCGAGATCTTCCTCGGGTTTGACCCGGAACAGAAGATGGGGGATGTCCAGGATTTTGCCGGCTCCCTGAAACACTCCTTAGAGGCCAAGATTGCGGGCAGCGTGGTCTCTGTTGTTTTGAGCCAAGGTTGAAATGATCTATCGGTCATCCGACCCGGACGAGTCCATGCGATTGAATTATATACATGGCATTCTCAACAATAGTAAGTACCTTGCATAGCAAGATACTGTGTTAAACACTTGACACGTGCAGGCCCGGGCATGCTACCCTCTGCACTCTCCCCCGGTGCCGCGACATCCGCGGTGCCGGGGACCGGGCATGCCACGGGGCCAGGGAGATCCCATGAATATCCAGTTCAAAAAAGGCGTACTCGAGATCTGCGTTCTCTCCGTTCTGGCACACAAGGACTGCTATGGCTACGAACTGGTGGGCGAGATCTCTAAGAGGATCGATATCTCCGAAGGTACGATCTACCCGCTCCTGCGGCGCCTCAAGGACGAGGGTTACGTCACGACCTACCTGCAGGAATCGGTGGAAGGCCCGCCCCGGAAATATTACCGTCTCACGGAAAGCGGAAGGACTGAAGAACATGACCAGAAAGAAGAATGGATGCGGTTTGCGTCATCGGTGAACGCGCTCCTGGAAGGTACAACCGATGCTGCAGACTGAACAGGAATATATCCGGATCTTAAGGAGCCGGCTTGAGGGCACCCTCCCCCACGACGAACTCGACGACATCCTCTCCGATTACACCGAGCACTTCCGGATCGGCAAAGCGAACGGGCGGTCGGAAGAAGAACTGTTTTGCTCGCTCGGGTCACCCGAGGATGTGGCACGCGAGATCCGGGCCACCCACTTCGTGAAGAAGGCAGAGGATACCAGGAGCTGCAGGAACATCTTCCACGCGGTGCTGGCAACCCTCGGTCTCGGTCTCTTCAACCTGGTCTTTGTACTCATACCGTTCATCCTGCTCGTGGTCCTGCTGTTCGTCGTATTCATACTCGGGATCGTGTTCACGGTCCTCGGGCCTGTGGCGTTCATCTACTCGGTCCTGCAGATCGCAGGCATCCCGGCATTCGCGATCTGGCTGTCACCGGCTGCGGGAGTGTTCTTCTCCATCGGCATCACCTCGTTCGGCCTCCTGCTCGTGCTCGGCGATTACTACCTGGCGAAGTTCTTCTACCGCATCGGCATCCGGTACCTCAAGTGGAATATCGGCGTCATCAGCGGAACGGAGTGTGTCACATGAGTACCGATAAACAAAAACCGGCCTCGTCCTCCTGCATCGCCTGCGGCCTCCGGTTCAGGGGCATCAGCGCGACCCGGATCATCCTCTGGCTGGGCGCGATCACCCTCGTATCGTTCGCCATCGGGTTTTGCATCCTGGCGCTCTCCGGGAATTTTCCCCCCACGCCCGGGCATGATCTCACTCCCTTCCGACAGGGTTCCACGCTCGTTCCCAATACCACGACAGTCCCGCTGGACGGGGCCACGGTCGGGGACGTGCAACTCACCCTCGGTGCGGGCGATCTCACCCTGCAGGGAAGTGCGCCCGATGACGCACTGATGGAGGCCACGATCTTCTCCCAGGCCGCCGAATGGCAGCCGGAACTGGTCCAGACCACGAACGCATCCCGGAAATTCGTTACCCTGATCGAGAAGGGACACAAGGGAAAGGAGTGGTTTGCGGTTGACTCTCCCAACCGCTGGGATATCGACCTGAACAACAAGATCCCCCTCCGGCTCGATGTGACGGTCGGTGCCGGTGACACCCTGGTCAGCCTCGGATCGCTCAACCTCGAGTCCCTGGCCGTCCATACCGGCGCGGGCGATACCACGGTTGACCTGGGCGGGTACCATGGCGGCCGGTTCGATGCCGTCATCAAGAACGGCGTCGGCGACCTGACCCTGCGCATCCCAAAGGACAGCAACACGCGTATCCAGGTGCATAACGGCATCGGCGATATCAGCGACGACCACGGGCTGGTACAGCATGACGACACCTATATGACCGACGGGTTCAACACGTCGCTTGCGGTCAACGAGATCACCCTGAACCAGGGCGTTGGTTCTATATCTCTGGAGACTGTATGAACGTGTACAGAGACAACCGGAATGAAACCATGAGAATCATCAGCACCATCGTAGCATTAGGTATCCTGTTCGGGCTCACGGTCCTGCTGGTACCTACGGCCCTTGCAGCCGATGCACCGACCGTAACGATCACCAATTACACCGTATCCCCGTCGGTACTTATGCCCGACAGCCTTGGGACGGTAACGATCATGGTCAAGAACACCGCATCGAGCGCTTCCGTGAGCGAGAAGTCCGGGAAACTGGCAGTGGACGACTATTCCGTGGTCAAGACAACGGATATCAATGTCAACATCGAGAATGTCCATCTCGAAGGAAACGGTATTTCAGTCCTGACAAAAAATTATGACCAGGTCGGGGACATCGGCCCGGGCCAGGCCCTCATGTTCACCTTCACGATCCAGAGCCCGTCAAAGAGCGGGATCTATTACCCCGAGATCTGGATTGATACCAAGGGCGGAACGAGCGTGAAATACCCGTTCCCGGTCAATGTCAACACCGCAGTCGGGATCCAGAAAGAGTCCATCCTGATCATGAACAGCTCGCTGACCGGCAGCGTGAACCCGGGCGACGAGATCCCGGTGACCCTGACGATCACCAATGCCGGCCAGCTCCTGGCCGATGACGTGACCCTGACCGTGACCAATGTCAGCGGGAAGCTGGCGCCAAAGACTTCCGATCTCTACCATGTCGGCCTGATCAACCCGGGCGAGCAGAAGACCGTCAGCCTTTTCCTCCTTTCCGATAAAGAGGCGGACGCCGGCCTGGTCCGGGTGCCGGTCACGATCGGCTACAATTCCATTGACGGGACTCCCCTCTCGCAGGCAACCGGTATCGACGTGATCCTGAAGGGCAAAGCCGAACTGGGTTTTGTCTCGGTGGACACCAACCCGGCACGGCTCGCGGAAGGCACCCCGTTCGACCTCACGATTCGGATCGAGAATACCGGCACGGGCGAAGCAAAGCAGGTCTCGGGAACCGTGGACATGCCCGCGGAGGGGAAGAAGGAGGCGTTCATCGGGAAGATCAAGCCCGGCAACGATGCACCGGCCATCTTCCTGCTCGAGGGAATGAAAGGGGGCAATTACCCGTACAACCTGACGATCAGCTACACGGACGATATGGGCGTTCACACGATGACCCGGCAGATGAACCTCCGTGTCTCCCCTGCCGACAATTCCGGCAACCTGATCCTCGTGCTCATCATCCTTGGCATCCTCGGGTTCCTTGCCTACCGGTACTGGTACCTGCCGAAAAAGAACGGCGACGGTAAATTCCCATGGGAAAGAAAGAACTAAAGGTCGCCTTCCTGCTTGCCCTCCGGTCGCTCCAGCGGGGAAGCAGGTCGAGCGTGATCCTGACCGTGCTTATCGTCGGGATGTGTTTCACGAACATGATCTTCCTCCCGGGCCTCTTCAACGGGATCGGGCAGAGTATCACCAAACAGGTCGTGGACTACGAGATCGGCAACGTACTCGTCAGCCCCAAGTCGGGCGACCAGTACGTCTCGGATCTTGGCGCAACGCTCGACCTCATCAACGGCATGCCCGGGGTGGAACGGGCTACGCCGCATTTCTCCAGGGGGGCGACTCTCAAGTACCGGCAGCGCGTGCTCGGCGCAACGGTGCGGGCGATCAGGCCCAATGACGAGAAACTCGTCTCCCCCCTGTATACCAAGATGATCGCCGGCAGTTATCTGGGCGACGGGGATACCGGGGAAGTGATCATCGGGAAGCCGGTGGCAGGAGATTCCTCGGTCAAGGAGGAGGACGAGTTCCAGTCCTCTCTCGGCGGTGTGCGGGTAGGGGATTCGATCACGATCGATTATGGCAACGGGTACGTCAAGGACTACCGGGTAAAAGGGATATATTATACCGGCTGGAGCCAGGCGGACAGCGCGGTCTATGTCACTTCGGCAGACATGGCGCTGGTGGATCCAAAAGCGGTGGATAATGCGGATTACATCACCGTCAAGGCGAAACCCGGCTATTCCGAGAAGTTCATCAAGGACGAGCTCCAGCAGTACGGCGTTTCTGAGAAAGTGCAGACGACGAGCGATCTTCTCTCCAAGGTCATGGGCCGGGCGCTCCAGAGCTTTGCGATCATCAACATGGTATCGATGATCGTGAGTATCATCATCACGACGGTCGTGCTCTTCATCGTCATTACGATCAAGACCCTCAGCAGCCGGCGCCAGATCGGGATCCTCAAGGCAATCGGCGTGGACAAGGAAGTGATCATGCATAACTACGGGTTCCAGGTGATCATCATGGCGGTCCTGGGGATCATCCTCGGACTCGTGATCACCCTGCTCATGGCAGCGTACCTGTCAGCCCACCCCGTTGTCACGCCAGAATGGTCGGCGACCCTGTATCTTACCCCGATGGATCTGTTCCTGAACTCCCTGATCCTCTTTGCCGCGTCCATTGTCGCGGGATATGTCCCTGCCTACCAGGTATCGCGCGAAGATATCCAGAGCGCCATGAGGGCCTGAGCATGATCGGGATCCAGGACCTCACGAAAATCTACCGGATGGGGAGTGTCGAAGTCCGGGCGCTGGATGGCGTGACGCTGGACATCGCCAAGGGAGAATTCATCGGGATCATGGGGGCGAGCGGGAGCGGCAAGACCACGCTCCTCCATATGCTGGGCCTGCTGGACCTGCCCACTTCCGGCAGGATTGTGATCGACGGCACGGATATCGCGAAACTCACCGATTACGAAAAGACGATGTTCCGGCTCTACAAGCTCGGGTACGTCTTCCAGGATTATGCGCTGGTCCCCGACCTGACCGTGATGGAGAATGTCTCCCTGCCGGCAATGCTCCGGAAGGACCGGAGCGAGGAGCAGATAACATCAGACAGTGCCTTAATCCTGCAGAAGACCGGCCTCTTCGACCGGCGGGATCACCTCCCCCGCGAACTCTCCGGGGGCCAACAGCAGCGGGTCTCGATTGCCCGGGCCATCGTGAACAAGCCGGATATCCTCTTTGCCGATGAGCCGTGTGCCAACCTTGATTCGGAGAATTCGCGGATGGTGCTGGACCTCTTCCGGGAGATCAACGAGGAGATGCACCAGACCATCGTCATGGTCTCCCACGAGGACTGGCACAAGGACTATTTCAACCGCATTGTCCGGCTCCGTGACGGCAAAGTTGTGAGCGACGATATCATCGAACGGAAGGCCTCCTGAAGCCGGTGTCGTATCCCGTACCTTTTTTCCCGCAGCCGCCAACCGTACAGGAATATCCGGGTGTTACGGTACATGGACGAGATCCGCATTGATTCAGTAGTCCGCTCCCGAAGGAGGACGATCGCGCTGGTCATCACGCCCGAAGCCCGGCTGATCGTGCGGGCGCCCCTCCGGGCCCCGGTCGCGCTGATTGACGAGGCCGTCCGGGAGAAAGCAGGATGGATCCGGAAGAAGATGGCCGAGATGCATGCCCGGCCGCAGGCCGTCTGCCATGCTTACGAAGAGGGCGAGATCTTCTGGTTCCTCGGGCGCTCCTACCCGCTGCACATTGCCGATGATGGCCGGGGGATCATCGAACGCACCGACCGGCTCGTTGTCTCGCAGAACGCCAGGCCCGATATCCCGACAGCGATACACCGCTGGTACATCGATGAGGCAAGGAAGGAGATCAATGCCCGGTGCATGTACTTTTCCATGATGACCGGCTATTCCCCAAAATCGATCTCTCTCTCAGGTGCACGCCGGCGCTGGGGATCCTGCTCGACCCGTGGCACGATCAACTTCAGCTGGCGGCTCATCCAGGCTCCCCTGGAGATCGTGGATTACGTCATCGTCCACGAGTTTGTCCACCTCCGGCAGCACGATCACTCGAACCTCTTCTGGGCAAAAGTGAAGGAACTGATGCCGGACTACGAGCGCCGGCGGAAGTGGCTGCGCGAGAACGAGCGGCTGATGAGGATATGATCTCCTGATCAGGAGACGATCCCTTATCTGTCTGCCCGTCCAACAGGTAGAGATGGATTCCTTTTTTATCCGGCCTGAAGAGCCTGAAGATGCCCCCGCAATATTCGAGGTTCATCGCCAGGCATTTGCTCAGGACCGGGAATCACGGCTCGTGGATGCCCTGCGGGACGAAGGCGATATCAACCCCGATCTCTCCCTTGTGGCCGTTCACGATGGCAGGATCATCGGGCATATTTTGTTCTGCCCGATAACCATCGTCTCCGGTACGGTGGAGACCCCCGCGCTTGCGCTTGCAACGCTCAGTGTCCACCAGGATTACCAGGGCATGGGGACCGGCAAGGCCCTCACCGAAGCAGGGCTCAGCGAGTGCCGGCGTCTCGGCAACCGCATCGTGATCGTGATCGGCCACCCCGGGTATTACCCCCGGTTCGGTTTCACCATTGCCAGAGAGTCTCATATCCTGGCACCGTTCCCGTGTGCGGACGATGTCTTCATGGCGCTGCCCTTAAAACCCGGCGCGCTCGATGGCATCGGCGGGACCGTCCGGTACCCGCCCGCATTCGACGCGGTCGGTGCCCATATTGCGTGACCCCTAATTCGGCCGGTCATCCAGTTCACTTTTTTTCCCCACGGTTGCGAGATAGATCAGGAACTGGTCGTTTCCGTTAATACCCAGAATTTCGTTCATGGCGTCGTCATCGAATGCCGCGATTGCACAGACCCCGCACTCCACGGCCTCGGCTGCAAGGTACAGGTTCTGGCAGACGTGGCCGCAATCGAGATGGAGGTCGCGGTAACCCCGCTCGCCGTACCGCCAGGTCATCCGGTACGGGACCGCCGTCCAGAGGAAGGTCACGCCGCTCCGGAGGATGAACTGCTGGTCGAAACAGGCGCTCGTGACCCGGTGCGCAACGGTTGGATCGGTATCGATCTGCTGGAGCCGGTGCGTGAGCGCGAGATAGCGGTACAGGCCCGGCTCCAGCGTCTCCACATCGTTGACGAGCAGGAACGTCTCGAACGCGTGGCGGGCGCCGGCCGAGGGGACCGTGCGGAACGTGGCCTGTATCCCGGACCGCGTCTTCACCCCCTGCGTGCACCAGAGGAGGAAAGAGAGTTCATCCGGCGCCAGGGGTTCGTGCACGTAATTCCGGATGCTCTGCCGCGATTCAATCGCTTCCCGGAGATCGAGAGTTGGTATATCCACTGTGGCCGGCGGCGGGAGATCGATTATCGGTCTCTCCGGATCCACCGGCAGTTCAAGCGGCGGCTGGGGCAGGCCCTTCTGCTGGTCGCTCTTCCCGAGATACCGGTATTTTGTCCGCTCCATGAACTCCCGGCCGGTACCGGGCCCGGTCTCGTTGCTGGACTTCATTGCAGTGCCTCGTACAGACCCTATAGTCCACCCGGTATGTCAGCATATCGGTGCAGGCACGTACCGCACAGCATAATACCCTTGTTCCCCAAGCTGTTGTTACGCCATGGCGACCGGATCCACCCTTTCTGCTGCCGATGACCTGCCGGGTTACCTGCACCAGTATACCTCCCTGTCGGGCCAGCCCGTGCAGGAAGATCAGGTCACTATCGGGAGATCTGAGGTCAGGAAATTCACCGGTGAGTTCTGGACCTCCCGGCAGCGGCAGGGCGGATCGATCCACGAGGTCTCGTACCGGGCGTGCTTCAAGCCGCAGCTGCCCCGGTTCTTCATCAGCCTCCTGACAAAGAAAGGGGACACGGTCTATGATCCCTTCAGCGGGAGGGGAACAACCGTCATCGAGGCCGGCCTGCTCGGGCGCAGCGTGATCGCAAACGACGCCAACCCCCTCTCACGGATCATGACCGAGCCCCGGTTCTTCCCCCCGGATAGTGCCGCGGTGGAAAAACGGCTTGCCACCATCCCCCGTGAAGGCGGGGCAGCGGGTCTCGACCTCTCGATGTTTTACCATCCTGAAACCGAGCAGGAGATCGTGGCCGTGCGGGAGTACCTGCTCGCCCGCAGGGAGGCCCACCGGGACGACATGATCGATCGCTGGATTGCCATGGTTGCAACCAATCGCCTGACCGGCCACTCGAAAGGGTTCTTCTCGGTGTACACGCTCCCGCCCAACCAGGCGGTCTCGCAGCAGAGCCAGCGGAAGATCAACGAGAAGCGCAGCCAGGTACCGGAGTACCGGGATACCCGGAGGATCATCCTGGACAAGACAAAGAGCCTGCTCCGGACCCTTACCGATGAGGAGAACCGGAACCTTGCACGTGCCGGGAAGAATGCCAGACTCCTGTCGGAAGATGCGCAGGCAACCGCGGAGATCCCGGACGAGTTCGTGCAGCTGACCGTCACCTCGCCGCCGTTCCTTGACATCGTGCAATACCGGGAAGACAACTGGCTCCGCTGCTGGTTCAACGGCCTTGATGAGAAAGCGATTGGCAGACGGATCACGATGGCGCGGACCGTGAACGACTGGTCTTCTGTCATGGGCCGGGTCTTTTATGAGCTCTATCGCATCACGAAACCGGGCGGCTATGTTGCATTCGAAGTCGGGGAGGTGCGCAAGCGGACGATCCGGCTCGAGGAGCACGTGGTCCCGCTGGGAACGGACGCAGGGTTCTCGTGCAATTCCCTCCTGATCAACCAGCAGGTCTTCACCAAGACCTCCAATATCTGGGGTGTTGACAACAATGCCTGCGGCACCAACACCAACCGGATCGTGGTCTTCCGGAAGCCCTGATCGGGGTCTCAAAGGGTATCTGCGGCCAGAATACGGAACCAAACCGGCAAATCTTTTGATACCTGGAGTACAATACCTTCTGTTAACAATGCAGGCATTACCAACGGTTTTTTTTAGAAACTTCGCTTGCGGGTCCGTTATCCGCGAGGGGAAATTACCCGCGGGATCCCGCCCCTTTCTCATCTTTGCCTGCCTCGTGGCGGTGGCTGCCCTGCTCGTTCTTCCCGTTGCCGCTGCGGATACGACACCTGCCCTGCACACGGTCGGGATCCGGCAGGCACACCTTGCATGGACCGCACTGGACAAAGATGTCGAGATGAACGCTGCTGTCACGTACTGCGGCACGCTCTACGGTTCGGACACAACCACCATGAGCCGGCTGCTCGCGGAGTTCCGGGCTGAAGAGGCACGTATCCCGTCTGCTGCCACGGGAAAGGAGCTCGATATGCTGATCGCCGAGATGCGCACAACAACCGGGCAGTTCCGAAGCGAGACCTGGACGGTCATGACAAAAGGGCAGGGAAAATGGGATGACCTGGAAGCCCAGATCGCGAAGGCCAGGGACAATAACCCGTACATCCAGGAAAAAAAGGATACTTACTGGGCAGTGCGGAAGGCCAGCCAGCTGGCGGATTTTGACGCATGGGTGGACAACGGGCAGCAGATCCTCGACACGCTCAAGGCGGGAGGCTATGACACTACCTCCGCACAGCGGGCGCTCGATGTCTTCTCGTCAAAACGTCCCGAGGTCGAGGCTGCGCTCACCGCCAGATCGGAGCTGGCAGTCCAGTCCGCAGGCCAGCAGATCCTGCCGCTGTCGCAGGAGTTCAACACGAAACTCGCGCTTGTGCAGAACCAGGTGCCGGATAGTATACGGCTGCAATTCTTCATTGACCAGGCTGACCGGGCCGTGGGACTGGCTGACGGGATCAATACCGAACTTGTCCCGATCATGCTCGATATCGGCGATGCCGAACCGGTCCTTTCGAAGACCAAGACCGATCTCACCACTGCCCGGAAGGTGCTCGCTACCGGGAACCTTGAATCCACGAAAGTCCCGCTGAGACTGGTGAAGAAGGACCTGGTGGATCTTGCAGAGGCCTATCGCAACATCAGGGTCTCGGTGAGCCTGCCTGCCGCTCTCTCCACGGAACTGGAGACCATGGTGATCCGGCTGGAGAATACTGCCGACACGATGGGGGCTGCCTTATGAGATCAGTACCTGTGGCATTTGCCGTGTTTGCTGTGATCCTGCTCGTCATCTCGCCGTTTGCGGCAGGCTGCCTGAGCATCCCGTCACCGGATGCCAAGCCCAAGACGAGTGTAGTCACTGCTGCGGCAACATCCGCGGTATCGCATACGGAGAAAGTGACCCCGGCACCAACCCCGGGAAAAACCTCCCCGACGCTGGCTGTAACCACAACAACCGCTCCTGCTGTCACGGCGGTGCAGACCGGGGAAGGGAAGTACGATGCCGGGACCTGTTCTGCCCAGGGAGGGATCGTGGTTGCACCTGGCCAGCAGTGCAAGGGTACGTATCTTGCTGCCACCGACACGTTCAGCTGCTGTCCGGTCAAGCCGGTTGCCGTGGGGAGCGCAAACGCGTCCATTACGGTCGCAGCGTTCAACATCTCCGTCAACCTTGACGACAGTCCCGGCAGCATCCTGCCGTAACATCCGGTCTCCGGACGGGATTCTCTTTTACCGGGCGATCCGGTCAGCCGCCCTGCGCATACCGATAAAAAGCACGCATTAAGTATCTCGACAACCAAGTGGTACGCATGGTCACCCGTATCGTGCGGTATGCTCAGATCGTGGATATCCTGAGCAAGTATGGTCTTAGCATCGGGCTTGAGAGGCTCTTCCCGGGGCGTGCAAAGTTCAGACTCCCCAGCTCCGGAAAACCGTCCGAAGGCTCCACCATCTACGAACGGATACGGCTCGCCCTTGAGGAACTCGGGCCCACCTTTGTGAAGTTCGGGCAGATCATGAGCACGAGGACGGAACTGCTCCCCCCGGAGATGATCGAGCAGCTCAAGAAACTGCAGGACCATGCCCGGCCGATCCCCTTCTCGCAGGTCATGGAGATTATCGAGGAGAACTGCCCCAACTGGGAGGATTACTTCAGCGAGATCGAGGAGACGCCGGTTGCATCCGCATCGATCGGCCAGGTGCACCGCGCCTACCTCAAGGATGGTACGAAAGTCGCCCTGAAGATCCAGCGCCCGGGTATCCCGGAGATCATTGAGCTGGATATCGGTATCCTCCAGTCCATGGCGGAACGGATCGAGACCGTCCTGCCCGAGACCCGGCTCTACAACCCGTCCGGGATGGTTGAGGATTTCGCCCACCAGATCTTAAAAGAACTCGACTTCACGCGGGACGCCCGGAATGCTGATCGGATGTCCCGGAATTTCCAGAACAGCCCGAACGTCAGGTTCCCGAAGATCTACTGGGAGTGCACAACCCCCCATTTCCTGGTGATGGAGTTCATCGAAGGGGTCAGGATCGATGACCGTGATGCGATCACGGAAATGGGTATTGACCCGCACCAGATCGGGGTCACCGGATTCCACGCGTACCTGAAGATGATCTTCGAGGACGGGTTCTTCCACGGGGACCCGCACCCGGGCAACCTGCTTGTGACCAAAGCAGGAGAGGTCGTCTTCCTCGACTTTGGTATCGTGGGTATCCTGCGGCCGGAAAAGCGCCAGAATTTCATCAACCTGCTCTTTGCGCTCTCCACAGACAATATTGAACTGATGATCCGGTCGCTCGAGGGCTTCGGCATCGTGATCCAGGAAGAGGACCGCGAGCCGCTCCGCGATGATCTCTACATCATGATGCACGACTTCTCGGGTGGCGACGCGGAAGGTGTGGCCCAGCTCAATTTCGGGCTGGTGGTGAGCGAACTGACCGAAGCGATGCGGCGCTACCGGCTCAAGGTGCCGATGAGCCTGATGCTGCTCCTGAAAGTCTTCGTGATGGTGCTGGACATCGGCGTGCGGCTCGACCCGAAGTTCAACTTCGGGAAGGAAGTTACGCCCTACCTCACCAAGCTTGCCGATACCAACACGTTCTCCGCGGGCTACGTGAAGCGGGCGTCCATGGCGCTCCTGGAAGGGGCTGATGCCCTGCTCGACATGCCCCGCAACCTGAACCTGATGCTGCGCCGGCTCTCGACCGGGACCTTCAAGCTGGAGATCGTGGACACGGATATCCAGAAAGTGACGATGGCGCTTGACAAGGCGAGCGACAAGATGATGATGGGTATCGTTGTCGCATCGCTCGTGATCGGGTCATCGCTCGTTCTCCAGGTCTCGTCGGTCACGCTGCCGACCCAGATCTCGTGGCTTGCGATTGCGGGTTATACTGCGGCAGTGCTCTGCGGGTTCTATGCAATCTATCACGTGATCTTCCTGAGGTTCCGGATGGACCGGCAGAGCTGATCGTTTTTATACCAGGTTTTTCTTTTTTGTATAGCGGACAATCATTGATGATTTTGATAAAAAAAACAGTTCATGAAATTGTCCTATGGGATTTTTTTTTAAACGTGAATAGTGATACAAAATTTATCCGGGCATTACTGTTTTGCAGGATGGGGCAGGTGCTTGCTGATAAGGGAAGTGCGGTGTCCGGGCCGGTGACGGTGTGAGGGAAAAAGAGAGCTCAAGAATCGGAGAGGCTCATCGGGACCTCCACGATGAGAAGTGAGGCGTAACAGTCCTTCGGTTTCTGATGACCAGTCGCACGTCGGAGCACCCCTTCATTTTGGGGATACGCCAATCCGGGCCTCCTGCGGGCTCCGTTGTACCACTTTTCCGGAACCAGAGGGAATAATTCCGGAAAACGGGGGAATAACTCACTTGGCGTCATCAGTTCTGACGCCTGAACGCCAGAGGTCATATTTAGCCACATTCTGTGGGCGGAATGGTGGGTAAAACGGGTTTTGGTTCATGGCAGGGGGTCCGGATCGGACCGGCAGGGCGCTGTGGTCGTTTCCGGGGGTGATCGGGTTTTACGTCGGAGAATCCGCTGGAATCCAGCGTTTTGTCTCATCTCGTTCCCCGGAGGTTCTGCCCGCCCGGATCTTCGCTTTCATGAGGCCGGGCTGTTCAGGTCTTCAGGTATCCGGTGATGATCTGCCACGCCCGGACTTTCTCCTCAAACCCCATCGCAGCAAACGCCGGACTCGTGGAGGGAAGCGTAACAGAAGCGAGGCCCGGCACTTCCGCGAGCCGGTGGTAGAGCCGGCCCGCGGTCTGCCCGTTCAGCGCCACGAGCCGGAGGGTCGGGTGTGCCCGGAAATATCCGGCAATATCATTGGCGACCGGGTTTTTGATCCGGCTGTCGGCGCTGCCCGGCCGGTCGCAGGCCCGGACAACATCCCAGAGTGCAACCCCCTGCTGCGTGAGCCGGGTGATCCGGTCCGGGTACGGGAGACCGGCCGGGACCGCGAAGAGTTCGTCCATGATCGCCCAGAACCGGTTCTTCGGGTTACCATAATACTCCTGACGCTCAAGCGAGAGGACGCTGGGAAAACTTCCGAGAATGAGAACCCGGGGATCAGAGCCGGCACGTGCAAAAAGACCGGAGCCGGTTGAACGTTCCGGTATATGTGGCGAAGAACCGGACATAAAAAAAGATTATTGTGGGTCTTTGAAATAGAGGCGACAGTGGCAGAATCCCTGGTTGGCCACCTCTTCCTTGTGATAGACGCAGGGGCACTCGATGGCCCGGTCTTTCTCCTCGTCCCCGCTCCGGAGCCGGCAGGGGCAGTACGGGTGCCCGAACTTTGTCTTGTTCCGCACAAGGCCGCGGATCACGGTACCAAGCTGCTTCTCGTCCGCGTTGAGCGACCAGCCCTGCTTGTGGGCATACCCTTTCGCCCACTTGAGCATATCCGCTTCGTCTGTTTCAGTATCGTTCATGGTATCAGATCCGGCTCTCTTGTCAGGATCATGTATACACCCGGCACATTAGCCTTTGCGATCAGGGAACCGGGGTATCGCATGCTCACCGCTTCTTTGCGGCCTTCTTCGCAACCGGTTTCTTCGGCGCAGTTTTCTTTGCTGCAGACTTTGCCGGTGTTTTTACCGTTGCAGGGGCACGCGTTGATGCGGGAACCCCTTTACCTTTTGCCGGTTTTGTGGCAGCCTTCTTTGGAGCCGGCCGGGCAGCGATTTTCTCAGGTGCTGCCTTGACATTTACCGGCTTGGTTGCTGCTTTCTTTGCGGGAGAACTCTTTGCAGCGGGGGATTTTGTCTTCTTCGTGATCCGCTGTGCAACGCGGTTGTACGTTGCCATCACGTCGCCCTTGTTGAAGCGGTACACGTCCTTGTCGAGCGACTCTTTTGTCACCTTGTCCCAGAGGCGCATCGAGTCCATGCTGATCTCGTCGCCGAGGTAGATCGCCATGCCCGCACGCCCGAACTCGATCTTGAAGTCCACAAGCGTGATGCCCTGCGCTGCCAGCATCTTCACGAGAAGCGCGTTGATCTTCAGGGCCGCCGTCTTGATCTCTGCGAGCTCTTTTGCGGTCGTGAGCTTCAGTGCAACGATCAGGTCGTCATTGAGCATCGGGTCGTGCCGTGAATCGTCCTTGTAATCGATCACGATGACCGGCGGGTCGAGTTTTATCCCTTCCTTGAAGGGATAGTTCCGCACGATCGATCCTGCCGCGAGGTTCCGCACGATCACTTCGAGCTTGATCATCTCGAGTTCGCGCACCACCATCCGGTGCGGGTCGAGCATCTTTACGAAGTGGGTCTTCACACCGTTCCTGGCGAGGTACTCAAAGATGAAGGCCGAGACTTCCGCATTGTAACTGCCCTTGTTCCTGAGGGTGTCCTTCTTCCCGCCGTCAAACGCGGTGATGTCATCGCGGAACTCGACGATCAACTGTCCTTTTGTGTCCGTGCGGTACACGGACTTTGCCTTGCCGGTATAGAGGAGGCTCTTCTGCTTCAAAGTCCACTGCTCCTTGCCTTTACTGTTTGTGCGAGCCGGTTTATCAGGGGTTGCATGCCGGGGTCAAACCAGCCGCGCTCAATGTACTTCGGGTAGATACAGAGCCGTTCTACGAGTTTCGCGTCACCAGCGATCGTTTTGAGTTCCTCCAGCGCCGGCCACGGGTGCTCGGGGTTCACGTAATCGATGGTGAGGGGCGAGACGCCGCCCAGGTCATCGACCCCGCACGCGATCAACGTACTCGCATCGATCAGGTTCGGCGGGATCTGGATGGCGATATCCGGCTGGAGAATCTCCCTGGCCATATGGATCGTGGCCGCGATCTCCGCTGTTTTCGGGACCGGGCTCTGCGCGAGCGGGGTTCCGGGTTTCGGGCAGAAGTTCTGGATGATGATCTCCTGGATGTGGCCGTAGCGCTTGTGGAGCTCGCGGATCGCGTAGAGCGAGTTCTCGCGGTCGTTCATGGTCTCGCCAATCCCGAGGAGCAGGCCGGTGGTGAACGGGATCTTCAGCTTCCCTGCGTCTGCCATCATCGCGAGCCGGACATCCGGTGATTTCCCGATCGATGTCGCATGGGCCGGGATCTCTGCGGTGGTCTCCAGCATCAGCCCCATGCTCGCGTTCACGGGGCGCAGCCGTTCCATCTCCTCGTACGTCATGATACCGGCGTTCGTGTGGGGAAGGATCCCGCACGCGATCGCCTTCCTGCACATCGCCTCACAGTAATCCAGGATCGTGGCATAGCCGAGCGGGGCGAGCATGGCAGAAAACCCCGGCTCCTCCTCCGGCCTTTCGCCGAACGTGAAGAGCGCTTCGGTGCACCCGAGCGCTGCGCCGTTCTCCAGGGTCTTTTCCACCTCGGCCTGCGCCATGACGCAACCCTCCTGTACGGGTGTACGGAAACAGCAGTACCCGCACCGGTTCCGGCATACGGTCGTGAGCGGGAGGAAGACGTTCCGTGAGAAGGTGATGGTGCGGTGCTGCATGTACATGGAGTTCATCCTGCAAGGACTAAAAAGCTGGGGATTCTGTCACGCACCCGCGATTGCGGGCGGTGTAAATGATACTCATAAATAATCCCGCCGGCATATACCTCAACTGAGTATCGGGTCGTGAATTATTTCACGGCATATCCGGGGTTGTTGTCGTTGGGAGATCAGGAAGGCGGGAATGCCGGGGAGAACCGGGAGGAGGTTTTCCTGTCACCGGAAGAGGAGATCGCGAGCCTGAAAGCACGCATTTTGTTCCTTGAGAAGAAACTCAATCTCGTTGGCAGCGTGACCCGCCACGATGTCCTCAACCAGCTGACTGCCGTTGTGGGTTACAACGAACTGCTCGGGATGGTTATCCAGGACGAGACGCAGAAATCGTACCTCGAACGGGTGCAGAAGGCAACGGATAAGATCCGGCGCCAGTTCCGGTTTGCCAAGGATTACCAGAATATCGCGGCAGAACCCCCCCGATGGCAGGAAGTGGGAGGTGCCGTGCATGCTGCCCGGGAAGCCCTGGATTCGCCGGCAGTGAAGATCACGGACTGTACCGGCAGGGCAAAGGTCCTTGCCGACCCCCTTCTCGAACGGGCCTTTTTCCATATCTTCGAGAATACCCTGCGCCATGGAGGCAGGGCAACCGGGATCCGTATCACCCTGCACGAGGAGGGGGATCATGCCCTGCTGGTTATCGAGGATGACGGTACCGGGATCCCGGCAAGCGACAAGGAGAAGATCTTTGAGCGGGGGTTTGGCAAAGGGATCGGGTGGGGCCTGTTCCTGGCCCGGGAGATCCTCGCGATCACGGGTATCACGATTGCCGAGACCGGTGAACCGGGTAAAGGTGCCCGGTTCGTACTCACACTGCCGGCCGGGACGTTTCGGGAGAATGGAAAAGAGTCCCCGGTGCTGTAAAAAAGTTCAACTGTTTCCGGACCCTGCAAGGCCGGATCACATTTTTGGTGCAGACACCGGGCGGGTGCTGCGAACGATACCTTCCGGCAGGACCGACGCAAATCCGAAGCCTTTTGATAAATGTAGTAAAATATTATTTTGAATTTCTATGCGAACCGGACCAAAGGTTTCCCTGCGGGAAGCGGTAATTATCATCGTCATCGCCCTTGTTATTGCGGCCGGATGCTCTGGCCCGGTGACCGGCCAGGCAACCCCCGCACCCGGGGCATCGCAACAGCCCTCCCCCGTATCCCCAACGCCGTCTCCCGTACCCACCATGGAGCCCATGCGTCCGCACTATCTCCCGTCCCATTACAATTCCCTGTATCTGATGCAGAGAAACCTTCCGGGCAACATGACGCTCGCGCTTCCCACGTACCTGCCGGATGGCTTCTTCTTCTATTCCGGTACATCGGCGCTGCGGACCGGGGATAAAAGTCCTGAGAGCCCGGGATACTGCATCTTCACCTACCAGCGTGGCCAGGAGGAATGGGTCACGATCCAGGAACAGCCCCGGGGTCCGGCAACCTGCCCGGACAAACCCGTGTTTGAGCCGGCAGAAGCGGGCTCACTCCTGGCAAATAAAGGAGCCACGGGGGAACTGAACTGGGGGAGCGATACATGGTGCCTCAACCTCTCCGGCACGCTGCCCCGAAAAGAACTGGAGACGATTGCATCTTCGGTGGAACCAATACCGTATCGCGAGGGGGTCATGCCGCCGTACGAGTACCAGCCCCCGGCACACCCGCTGGTCCGGACATTTGACGTGAACCGGAGCGCAACAGCAAACGGCCTGACCATCACTATCAGGTCACTCGCATGCGGACCGGAAGCATGCATGGTGAAGATTCTCCTTGGCGAAGATCTGAAATCACCGGTCACCCTGGCACCCGTTGTCACGCTGCCCCCCGCCAACCCGGACCTACAGGCGGAGTGGCGGGTGGACGGGGGCCGGCCCCTCCTGACCATGCCCGGCGGGGGATTCATGTTCAATACCACGCACGTGACCTGGAAGATCGAACCGTTGCCGGAGGATTCGCACGAGCTCGCGCTGAACGTTTCCCGGATGCGGGGCGTCTCCGGCCCGTGGGTGATCACGGTCCCGCTCGATACCGGTACGGGCACCAGCCAGCCGGGTTCCTCCTGATCGTTGTCGGATAATTGCTGAAGAGCCTGAGGCAGGCCGCATTCACACCGGACCAGTGGGTTTTAGTCTCCTGCGGAAGTACATTTCTCCCATGAAGGAACTCGTCCGCCAGCTGGTGCACCTCATCTTCGGCCTTGCTGTTGCGGGGATGGTCCTTGTGGCTGGCCAGCCGGTCGCGATCGCGATCCTTGCCGGGGGTCTCTTCATCGGGATCGTGATGGTTGATCTCATCCTCCGCGGACGCCGGGTCCCCCTCTTCTCGCCGCTTGTCGATGCCTTTGACCGGGGGGATCGCCTGCCCGGCCGGGGAGCGCTCTATTTTGCGGTCAGTGCGCTGGCCTGTGTGATCCTCTTCCCCGTCACGATTGCCGTGCCGGCACTCGTCACCCTTGCGGTACTCGACAGCGTGACCACGATCGTGGGGGTGCGGTTCGGCCGGCACCGGATCCACAATGGCAAATCATGGGAGGGAACGCTTGCCGGCATCATCGTAACCGTTCTTGTCCTGCTCCCGTTCCTTACGGTCCCGGGCGCTGTTGTCGTTGCCATCGTGGCCGGGGTGATCGAGCTCATCTCCCCCGTTGATGACAACCTCGTCATCCCGGTTGCCGTCTGCGTGGTACTGGCGCTCGTGCCGGGGCTTTTATAAAAAAAGATGAGCGGCGATCAGGCCGTCTTCTCCATGTAATCCTTTGGCTCGACGGCCACGCACACTTCCACTTCCTTGTTCAGCGGGCGGGTGAACCGTTTGTCGTACAGTTCGAAATCGTACGTGTACGTCCGAGGGAGATCCGATGACCAGACATTTGCCCAGACTCCGAGGATCTCGGCAGGCATCATGCCCCTTGCCCGGAACACGGCATAGGTCTGTTCCGGGATCGTCCATGCCTCCATGCCCTCCGGGACGTTATCCGCCCGCGTCACGCCGCAGCCCAGCAGGTACGTGTACGGGCCGGTCCAGTCCTTCTCGTACTGCGAGTATACTGCGTACATGACCGGGGGAATGGACCGGTGTGCGATCCGCGCCGGCGCATTCTTCATCAGGAATTCCTGCCAGCAGGCAGGAATCGTCTCCGCTGCCACCGCGTTTGACGTGCGGCGGGTGATCCCCACGACCGTCCGGGCAGGCAGCTTCTTTATGGTATAGTTCAGGCCCTCCATTGCGAGAAGATAGATCTGCCGGCATGATAAATCCTGCATCTTTGACCGCCATGAATCCATATCAGCACCTTTTTTTTATCGCCCTGCCTAGGAACTATTGACATGTGTCCGCACGCCATGATCCCCTACAAGCCGAAGAACCCGAAGACCCGGCTCTCCGCTATCCTCTCGCAGGAGGAACGCGAACAGTTCGCATTCGCCATGCTCGAGGATGTTGTCAGCGCGGCTCGGGATGCGATGTGCAGCCCGGTGGTTGTCGGGACCGAACTGTTCGATTCGGATCTTGTCCAGATCACGGTCAAGGATGCGGACCTGAACCAGGCCCTGAACGAGATCCTCCCCACGGTCGAGCAGAACATCCTGATCCTCATGGCCGATCTCCCGCTTGCTGACGGGGCCTCGATCCGGCGGGTCACTGCCACCCAGGACGACGTGGCAATCGTTCCCGGGCGGGGCGGCGGTACCAACGTGATCTTCATGAAGGACCCGAAGAAGTTCCACGTTGACTATTACGGCACGAGTTTCTCGAAGCATGTGGCGATTGCGAAGGAAGCCGGGCTCTCGGTCGAGGTGATCGACTCGTTCCGGCTCCATACCGACATGGATGAGGAGGACGACCTTGTGGAGCTGCTCATCCACGGGACCGGCAGGAGCCGGGCATACCTGGAAGGGCTCGGTTTTTCCCTTGAGAGCGAGAAAGGCCGGGTCCGCGTGGCCCGGAAACGATAGGATTATCGGGTTGCTTTGCGAGAATTGCAGGATATGAACGGGCAGGCCGGACGGTCACTGATCGAACTTCTCCGTTCTCCTGATCCGGATGTCAACCGGATCGTCAGTACTTTTGTCACCCGTTTCAACGCAGCCTATGGCCATCCCGGGACGGACCGCTGGGATATCTCCAAGGAGGACTGGCAGCGGTACGAGTTTCTTGGGGACCGGGTCCTGAACCTGGTCGTTGCCCAGGCATTATTCACGCAACGGGACGTTGTGCTCGATGAAGGGGAGATGACCCGGATCCTGAGCGGGATTGTCTCGAACCGTGCTTTGGACACGCTCACGCGACAATATGGGTCAGCGATCGTTACCCGGCTTATCCCCCGGGTGATCGGCGAACAGGAGACCTATGGCGAACGGATCACCGGGGGAGCATTCGAGGCGTTCATCGGGGCATTGTACTGTGAGGCCGGGTTCGATGATGTTGCGTATTTCCTCACAACGATCCTCGCGGAGACGATCAGCCATCCCGAGCTTGATGAGAACGCAATCGGGCACCTCCAGGAATATTTCCAGAAGCGGTACAAAACCGTTCCTGCCTATCGCCAGGTTGCCCGTACCGGGCCGGATCACAAGCCGGTCTTTACCTGCGAGGTCCTGTTCAATAACGAAATACTGGGCACGGGGAGCGGGGATAGTATCCGGAAGGCACAGCAGGAGGCAGCACGCAGGGCGCTTGCATGCCTGAAAAAAGACGGGAAGATCGATTCCGGTAATGGCGCCTGATTTTTAACTATCGTATTACCTGATACCCTGCCCGGGTAAGGGTCTTCTCTACGTGCTCCTCCCAGAGCGCTTCATCGGGGATTTCAATGCCCGCGATCTCCCGGTTCCAGACTGCCCGGAGATCCGGATCCATGGTGGTAAAATAGCGGGAGGCATCGACCACCCGGCCGAGCCGTTCCCCCCCGGGCCTGAGAACAAGGATGTGGAAACAGGAATACTGCCGGCAGAGATCGGGGCGGGTATAGTGCACGGTGCAGATTACCGTCCCGTGCGTGGTTTCCCGGAGAAACGGGCAGGCCATGGGCCGGCGCTTCCGGATATCCTGCGAATCAAAGAGATCCTGTTTTTCCGGATCGATCCAGACCCGCCGCTCTTCTCCGGTAATCTTGAACCAGATGATATACTCTGATGGCCCGGCCTGCTCCTTTATGCCGATTACATCCCCCATGGAGCTGCAACACTCCCCGCACTGACGGCACTGGAACGCCATTGCCCTACATCATCATGTTCCGGTTCTTGTGCGGGAATGGATAAATCAAGCGATGTGCTTTTTTACAGTTGTCCTGTGATGCGGGGATCCGCCAGCACGTGTTTCGCCAGCGGAACGATTCCCGGCCCGCGGGAGCGCTCCGGACCGATCATGGCGGCATCGTTTTGACCCCGCTCTTGTAGTCAGGGATATAGGTAACTTCGGAGTTCAATTAATCCCGTTTCCGGATAATAATTGGCCTCCTGCCGTGATGTGAATATAATAGACCCGGGATGTATGGTTTACCAAACATTTTGGGGAGCACCGGGTCGGGAACAGGAAAAAGAATGTTCCCGGACCGGAGGAAACCCCGCATACCCCAATGGAATGTGTAAACCATGAAAATACCCTCACTACGAACAAGTTGTATCCTGCTGGTGCTTCTGGCACTGGCAGTCATCCCGGTGGTTAATGCTGCCGATATTGTTGAAAAATCGGGCGGCGTGTCCTATGTTTATGTTACCTCGGTTGATATCGAACCTGAAGTATTCTATCCCTATGAACAGGGTTCGGTAACCGTAACGCTGACCAACAACGGCAACTCATCAATTGGCGTAAAGAACCCGAATCTTCTCGCGTCTTCGAATGATATCAGCATCGTGAAAGAGGACAAGTGGCAGACCATGAGTTACCTTTCCGCTGGTAACTCGATCAGTTATACCTTCCTCGTGACCGTGAACGGGATGGATGGCAAGTACTTCGGTCTCTTCACGACAGAAACCTCGGAAGAGGAAAACCTCCACTACCCCCTCACGTTTGAGGTGGATTCGGAGGATCTGCACGCTGCCATATCCAAGAGGCCGGAGACTTTCACCATTGACAGTGAATCGGATGTCAACCTGAGCCTGATCAACGCGCGTGACGGGGCGATCACGAGTGTCTATATCACGACCTCTGACAGCGGGTCGGATATCACGCCGTCAGTGACCTTCATCAGTGAACTCCCGGCAAACAGTGTAACCGAAGTACCTTTTGCCATCACGCCTCATCAGGCAACCAACATAACCTTCAACATCAGTTACCAGAACGGTGATATCAAACGCGAGGAATCTGTGGTCATGTCGGTTAATCCCGGCAATGCAAAAGATGCAGCAGTTCCAACGATCAATAACCTTGCGCTCACCTCATCAGGTAATACCTATGACCTGACCGGGGATATCACCAATACGGGTGTAACGGATGCAAACGGTGTTGTTGTATCGGTGGGCCTGCCCGCCAAGGGAACGGGTACTTACCCTGAATATGCCGTAGGCAGCCTGGCTTCCGATGACTCGTCAAGTTTCGAGGTCACCTTCACCTGCACTGATCTGTCTTCAGTCCCGCTGGTCATCCACTGGAAGGACTCTAACGGTACCGATTATTCGGTTACCAAGACCCTTGATCTCACGACATATTCCAACAGCTCAGGAGGCATGCCGTCTGATGGGACAAGCAGCTCTACCAGATCATCAAGCTCCAGCAGCTCGATGCAGGGACCCGGAGGCGATATGGGCGGCATGAGCGGCGGACCCGGTGGCTCGTCCTCATCATCGAGCAGCAGTGTCCTCTCCAGCATCACCAACCCGAAGGGCGGCATCAGCTCGTTCTACCCGGTCATCGCCATGGTCGTCCTGATCATTGTCGGTGTTGTCGGGTATACCAAGCGGAAATGGATCATGTCAAAGCTGAAGAAGCAGTAAGGGGTCAGATATGACCGACACTCCCCTTATCAGCCTGGTGGATGTCACCAAGACATACCACCTCGAGAGCGGGGACTTCACGGCGCTCAATCACGTCTCGCTCGATATCAAGGAAAATGATTTCGTGGCGATCATGGGACCGTCGGGCTCCGGAAAATCGACGATGATGAACCAGCTGGGAATCCTCGACGTTCCTAGCACCGGGGAACTCTATATCGACGGTAAAAACGTGGCGAAGATGAGCAACCTGGAGCGGACGCACCTCCGGCGCGACACAATCGGGTATATCTTCCAGAAATTCTACCTGATCCCGCTCCTTTCTGCCTACGAGAACGTGGAATACCCGCTCATCCTGAAGTACAAGAAGCACGATACAACGGGCAGGACATCAGCCCTGCTTGATGCCGTGGGAATCGACAAGGAAAAGGCCATCCACCGCCCCAACCAGCTCTCCGGCGGTCAACAGCAGCGGGTCGCGATCGCCAGGGCCCTGGTTAACGACCCGAAGATCCTTCTCTGCGACGAGCCAACCGGCAACCTTGATCGCAAGACCGGGTTCCAGATCATGGAGATCCTCTGTAATCTTCAGAAAGATGGAAAGACGGTGATTCTTGTCACCCATGACCCGAAGGTTGCGGAGTACGCGCACCGGACAATACGTCTTGATGATGGCAGGATTGTGGAGGAAACATGATCGGCGATATTTTCTTCCAGCTCTCGGTACGGAGCGTGAAGTTGAACTTCACGCGTTCGATCCTTGCATCGATCGGTATTGTGATCGGTGTTGTCGCCATCTCGGCCATGGGAATGCTCGGGACCAACATGTCCCTGCAGGTCGAGGACCAACTCTCATCGAGTGCGAATACTATTGTTATTACCGCTGATGCCATTCGGATGGGGCCGCCCGGGTCCAGTTCATCAGCATCGTATATTTCCAAAACCCAGCTGAACAAGATCAAATCTGCAGTGGGGACGAACGGGACCGTCATCCCGCTCTACTCTACCACTACGCAGTTCACATCAGGAAATGTCCAGGGACGCGGATCCATTTACGGGATGAACCCGGATGATGTGAATGAGTTCCTCACCATCGGGAACGGGACCAATATTGCCGGCATCAACGAAGCACTCATCGGGTTATCCTTATCAGAGTCGCTTGGCGTGGAAGTGGGTGACCGGATCAAGGTCAGTTCGGCATCGGATGGTCCGCCCACGAATGCCTCCTCGTCGGCATCCCGTGCAACGCTTACGATCGCCGGGATCATTGATGACCGCGGCACCGTTGCGGACAGCGTAAGTACCGATAACGGCATTGTGGTCTCCAAAGAGTGGTATACTGCCCAGTACGACGGTAAAGACGAGTATACTCAGGTCAACGTGATCGTTGATGATACCGACATGATAGCAGAGATCGAGGATGCAATCGATGCCAAGATCAACACGGACGAGAAGAAACCGTCCATACGGATCACGGACGCCAGTTCGCAGCTCGATACAATATCCTCAACGCTGAGTACGCTGACCACGTTCTGCCTGGCAATCGGAGGCATCTCGCTCATCGTTGCGGCAGTCAGCATCTTCAACGTAATGATGATGTCGGTCAACGAGCGTGTGCAGGAGATCGGTATCCTGCTCTCCATCGGTACGGAAACCGGGGAGGTCCGCCGGATGTTCCTGTACGAGGCCTTCATCCTGGGTATCGTAGGTTCAGGGATCGGAGGACTGATGAGCGTTGTCATCGGGTACTCGGTGGTGGACGCCATGATCGGAACCACGGAGTTCTTCTTCATGCCGTCCAGCATCATCTACGTCCCTGCAGGAATGGTGGTGGGCATGGTGGTCTGCGTGATCTCCGGGCTCTACCCTGCATGGCGTGCATCGAACATGGACCCGATCGACGCTCTCAGGAGCGACTAGATCCGGAAACGGTAGGTCACGATAAGGAGAATGCGGGGGATGGGGGACCTCCGAGATCCCATCCCCCGGGCAGTACTGGATAAACGGGAACATTATACCCGGAGGACCGGAAAGCCTGTATCAATACAATCATACCGGATGGGGTATGTCAGGAGAACCAGAAACTCCCGTTTGAGGAAGATCAGGACAAACGGGGGGCGCAAGAGAGGGGGTGGCCACCCGAAACTCCCCAGAAAAACCACGCCCTCCATCTCGCGCATCCCCCGAAAAACGCAGGCTTTTCATGCCGGTATCCGGCAGGTCCGGGAGACTTCATGAACCACGGGTCGCCGGGGATGAAATTCCCGAAATATCCAATTGCATCTGATCAGGCGTGGGTGCCCAACCCCCTTTTTTCTCTCACCTGGGGAACACGCATAGTTTTTCCTTAGCCGTGTGGATTGCCCTGTTCTACGCTAAAGATTGTTCTCACTAATTCAAACCGGCGTAACGACACTTATCCAAGCACAGATATGTTCTTGCCTTGATCGGTGAGACCTTCACCCAATCGAAAAAAGGAGCGTCTTTGTTATCTCAATAGACTTCATAGACCTGATCGTGAACCAATGCCGGAGGAGCTGTCCGCGTAATCGGGAGTGCTGCACCCTTATCGGGTTTCACTTCGATGGTGAACCTCTCGTTTGTACTGATTGCTGCCTGCGAAACCTTGACCGTGATTTTATCCATCTCCAGGGTACTCAAAAGCTCAGAATCCGCTCCCTGAACACGGTCGCGGGTGATATACTCTGTTTGGTCAGCTGTATAGGTCTTCAGGAAATCCGAAGTGGAGACCGTATAGACGACCTTCGACATATCAACAGCAGTTCCTCCTGCTGCAACCTGGAGATAGATAGTAACTGTTCCAATTGCAATCGTGGATGATGCTTTCGCAATGACGTTCCCAGATATTTCAAGGGCTGAACTGGCCTGTCCAACAGCAGTGTGGACTGACTCTTGGCTCTTCTGTGTGGTGAAGAACCCAGCACCCAGTATAACATACGAGAATGTTGCCGCTACAACGACAAAAGCAATCAGTACAATCGCAGCCTCAAGGCCGGTAAACCCAGCTTCGTAACCCGGAGTTGAATCAAATCGGTCCATAACCCTATCACCATGTCATCATCTTCACAAATTGGATACCATAAAATTGAGGTTGGACATAAATATAAATTTTATTGTCATTTTTGACAATAAAAACATTAAAATATGGGCAGTTTGAGATGAATGGCCCGGCACTCCTTGATGGTTATACAGCTGCCCGGTATTATTGACTGTCCAGTACAATTAATGCCGGAGGCTGTGCTATATTTCACCCCCCTCATACACTGAATATAATATCTGCCGCGGATATCGTGATGCAGGATGATTACCCGGCAGGGCAGTCATCAGACCATGGAGGTGGTTACAAAGAATCAGTGATCAATGATTCGGCAATACCATACCGACCATGATGTCGCCATTCCTGCCTCTGAAGGACTGTGGGGGGTGGGACTGATACGAGTGGCCGGACTTCTGTGGGCAAGCGGGCTATAAAGCCATACCAGTGGGGCCCGCATATTTTGGTCTTTAAAAAAGACCCGATGAGGATGCACAAGGTTCAGGAGAAGTACAAAAACCCGAGAAGGACAGGATATAATCCGTCAGTGAACAGGGGCCCCGTGGGGGAGAAGCAGCACAACAAACCCCCCGATCATCCGGCTCAGGTTCCCATCATCAACTCATTCTCCGGGAGCAGAGGGCGGTGCCCACAGCACCTTCCTGCATACCGGCATAGCGGACAGGGATGAGGATCCCCTCAACCCTCCCAAACCCTCTTTTTCCGGCTCGTATGAATGGTTTTCCTCAACTGCCCCGGTACGTGGCATGAAGATACAATACTTCTGGAATTTCTCAACCCGAAGATTGAGCAGGAAATGATAATGTACACTCATCAGTTCAATTTATCCGGTTTGAGGGTTAGTATTTCACTTGGATCATGCTTCAAATATAAAAGCGACGGTCCCCAAGATGATATCGGATGATCCCCTCAGGGGAGATCATTAGCAAAGACGGAATCGGACCAACCCTGCTGTCTGATCCTGCGGCTTAATGGTACAGGCAGGAAGCACTCACAATGTTTCCGGTTGTTCCTTCAGAGCCGCATCCCGGGAACCCCCCGGACGGACCCCCAGCATCGGCACACGATCCCCACTCCGGCCCATCTGGAATGATGGCAACCGGACCGTCAAGGAGACATATCCCATGAAAAGAAGCATTATTATCATGTTGGTCGCTTCAGCGATCCTAGTAGCAGGCATCTTCGTCGCCGGCTGTACATCAGATTCCGGAAGCTCTTCCGCGCAATCTGCTGTCACGACATCGGCGCAGGCCGCTTCAACAGCAGCGCCATCTGAACAGTCAGCAGTACCCTCCGGTACACCGCCAGCAGATGTTCAGGGTAACGGCACGGCACCCGCAGGTGGAATGGGTGACATGCAGAACGGTACAGCACCCGCCGGTGGAATGGGCGGCATGCAGGGCAATGGCACGGCACCCGCTGGTGGACCCAGTGGTGACATGAAGGGTAACGGCACGGCACCCAGTGGCGAGAAGCCCTCGGGCACCCCTCCCTCTGGTACTGCCTCGACCAGCTAAAGGCATACCTTCAGGTACAATGAGATGCCCGGAACGGGCAGAATAAATCCTGAAAATTATGAAGAGCAGATTCCGGGAACCGATCAGTTCCCGGAATCTGTCCCCCGGTTTACCTTATTTTCCATAATCTTCGGCCGATGACTTATGTCTTCGATGTTATGATCTCACACAATGACAGGCTTTTTTAGAAACCGTTGGTGAGAAGAACTGCACCGGAAACCAGAATGTGTTTTGGAAAGATCGTTGTGCACAGCCCCATCAATACGGGAGTTCAGGATCCGTCCCGTTGCCCACCCACGTATCCGGATTATTCTCCGTGGTCCAGGTGCTGGAGATCGTCAAGGATCCCTGCAACGGAGGCATACCGGTCCTTCGGCTGCTTTTGCAGGCATCTGGTGATGATGGCCGTGATCGCGTCCGCATTCCTGCCTGCAGGTTCCGGTGGCAGAGGGTTATTGTGGAGGATCGCCTGCGTGATCTCTCCCATGCCGGAGCCACTGAATGGAAGTCTTCCGGTGGTCATTTCGTAAAAGAGGACCCCGAGCTGGTAGATATCCGTCCACTGCCCGGCCTCTCCGTAAATATTCGGGGCAAGCTGTTCGGGTGCAGCATAGTTCAGGGAGAAACTGATAAGGCCAGTCTGCCGGGTATCCGAGAGTGCCTTCGCCAGGCCCCAGTCTGTGATCTTAGGGACATCCTCAACAGTTACGAGAATGTTCTCGGGTTTGATGTCGCGGTGGACGATGCCTTGCTCATGGGCATACTTGAGCCCTTCTGCCACGCCGGTTATGATCGCTACTGCCCTGTCTGTATCCAGGGGGAATTTCAGTGAGGCAAGGGAGGACTCGACGTATTCCATCTCGATATACGGCATGGGGAAGACGTTGGCCGCGTGGATTTCAACAATATTCTTGTGGTGGAGCCCCTGCCAGACATGGAGCTCCCTGGTGAACTGAGTCCCTGTCACCTCATCGAAACGGATGGGGATCTTCACGGCAACCATACGGTTCTCGTTTGCATCCCATGCCCGGAATACCCGGCCTACGCCGCCCTCTCCCATATATTCCGCATTTGGGTATTTTTTCTCTAGTCCCGACGGGAGCTGGGCTGCATAATACGACTGGTCTTTCCAGTCCCCGGCAGCCGAACCGTTTCCACCTGGTCTCTTTACCACGGTTGCATTGGCGGTGGGACTGACCTGGACATACTCGACATGACTGGCGGGCTGCACCTTCCTGCGGCTCCGTTCGAACCATACCCCCACAACAACGGATATAATGACAATGAGGAGGATCACCTCGATCAGGATGACGGGGAACATGCCACCCGGCGGGGGTGTCGTTGTCTCCCCCGGTACAGACGAGGGATTGCCGCCGGAAATCTGCGCCTGTCCTCCCGGAGTCTCGGAGACCGGTGACTGGGGTTGTTGTGCCTGTTGCAGCTGTTGCATGTTATCTCCCGCGACAGGCAGGTTGGCAGGCCGGTCTGTACCCTTATTACCCGTAATATTCCGTTCGCTGGAGGTGGTCTTCACGAGAAGGGTATATGAAGAGGGCTTACTGATAAGAGGCGCATGGTCACTGGTATCCGTTGTTCCGGAAGACTGGGTGGCTGATGTACCTTCCAGCACCGGGTATGCAGTATCGCCGACTCCGTCACCATCGTTGTCTGCCCCGGAGTATGCACTCCAGAAATTGCCCAGTTGACCGGAGAAACTGCTCCCATTATAGGTGTAGTCCTGCGGGCTCGATGACCACTGGGTGTCTGTTGACTGGCCATCCACATCCTCCGTGTTGTTGAACTGGTTCAGGAAGAATGAATTGGACCGGGATGTGCGATCCACTGTGATCCCGATACTGTTGCCTGTGATAGAATTCTCCGAGAATATGTTGCTGTTGGCACTTTTCAATTCGATTCCCCTGCTCAAGTCCCGCACCGTGACATCGCTGATCCGGTTGTTGTTGGATTGCACGAGAAGTCCTATCTTGGCGGCACCTGATATGTTCAGGCCGTTGAGCGTGACCCCGTCTGCAGCAAGGATAATGCCGGCACGGGAATTCGACGTAACAATCTCCGGAAGGTGATCCGTGTCCAGTGCACCAAAGACGATTGCGCGGTCGATGACAAGGTTCTCGTAGAAGGTTCCTGCAGGCAGGAACACCGAATCGCCGGCGGTTGTGGTGTTGATGAGGTTCTGGATTGATCCCCCGGTCCCATTATACATATAGACCGTTGCGGAGGCCGGTGGGATAAGCAGGAGAAGGGCAACGAAAAGCAGGGCTGTGAGTGCCGCATATTCCCTGCGGATGCCCCTGAGATCTGATTCCCGCTCGAAATAGTCCACCATCAATCGTTCACTCATTTACTACGAACAGGAACCGTGCCGAACTTTCTCCGATCGCAAGATCGATGACCTCCCCGTTCTTCAGCGGGGTCCGGGTCATCGGGGCAATGTGCTCGGCATTGACATACGTCCCGCTCGAACTCCCCCGGTCCTCGATAAACCATCCCTCTGCAGTCTTGAAGAGGATTGCATGGGGTTTGCTGATCCGTGTCACTGCGGCATACTCCACAGGAAGGGCTATATCCCCCTCTTTTGCAGAAGCGGGAAAGTCCGGGTCGATCCTCCCGATATTGATCCGCTCCCTTTTCAGCAGGTAGGTCTTTCCAGCGGTTCCCCCTTCGACAAGATGCAGGGCCGGGAACTGTTGGCCGGACTGTTCGAGCAGCGCCTTTCTCAGGGGTTCCATACGTGCCTGGAGATCCCCGTATCCCATCGGGATGTTGATGCTTGAAAAGACCCCGATGTTCCGGATCAGTGTCTCGAGCCCCCCGTCAACAAGGGAGAATTTCCAGACCGGGTGGATTCCCTTGACGGTCTCGCGGCCAAATCCTGCCTCTTTCTTCACGAGGCCGATGACTACCAGCTGGTCGATGTGCTTCTTGGTATTGGCATAACTGGTGTCGATGCGGGATGCGATCTCGCTGATCTCGCGGGGCTCTTTCTCGATCACCTTGAGGATCTTCAGCCGCACCGGATTCGAGAGAACCTCGAGGTACTCAGACAGTTCTTTCAAAAACGCCGGATCGGTTGAAACGGAAACGGTCTGTTTGTCGGACATGGTTTGGATCACCCGGGTCAATCCCTTCCTGTGAGAATGGGATGGTGTGGATGATAGTAGTATTATTGTGCGGGATAAAATAGGTTGGTGTTTTTTGTTGAACGCATATGACTGCGTGTTCACACCCGGACAGTGAAAAACCCTGTTTTGGAATTCCGATGGTCCGGTGCCTCATTTTTTACCTGAGCAACGGTGTTCAACCGTTCGTGTTTTTCAGGGGAATTTCTCGTGAATTTGAGTAAAAACGGGTAATATATGATCCACCCGGGTTCAATTCATTCCCCATCCCGTGCAGCATTTGACCGCACCCGTGTCATCAATATATCAGTCCCGGTTCTTCATGGGATGACCACGTGATTTGGGAGAGTGCAATGATGATCTGGATATTCCGGGTGCAACGGGTATTATATTTCCCTGGAACTTCAGGGAGGGGATCAGCATGAACGTGGACAATGCATGGTTTCTTATAACGTCCGAAGAGATCGAGGCGATCATGATGCAATTACAGGATGTCAGGGATGATATCCCGGACAAGTATGACCATGTACGGCAGATACAGGGCATCATCAATACGGTCAGGAACCGTCTGGTATGACAGGCAACTTCCTGGTACAAAAATACCGGTATGAGCTCCTTCTTGCCGGTATCCTCCTCCTTGCAGCATTCCTGAACATCTGGAACATCTGGAGCCAGGGTATCTCGAATGCCTATTATGCGGCGGCTGTCAGGAGCATGCTGGAAAATCCGGCCATGCTCTTTTTCAACTCATTTGATGCAGCGGGATTCATCACTGTCGACAAACCTCCGGTCGGCCTCTGGGTCCAGGCTGCGAGTGCGGCACTGCTGGGATTCTCGGGCTGGTCGCTCGTCCTCCCGCAGGCGCTTGCCGGTGTTGGTTCCGTTGCGCTGGTGTACCTGATCGTCTCCCGGGCATTCGGGAAACCCGCCGGACTGGTATCGGCGCTTGCCCTTGCAATAACGCCGATCTTCGTTGCAGTCTCGCGGAACGGCACCATGGACGGGATACTTATCTTCGTCCTCCTCCTTGCGATCTGGATTGGCCTGAAGGCTGCCCGGGAATCGTCCCTGCCCTGTCTCCTGCTTGCCGTGATCCTGGTCGGCATCGGGTTCAATATCAAGATGATCCAGGCATTTATTGTCGTTCCTGCGATCATTGCCATCTATCTCCTCGGGGCCCGGGAGATATCGCGCAACAAGCGGATTCTTCATATCTTCCTTGCCATTGCCGTTCTTGTCGCGGTATCCCTCTCGTGGGCGGTTGCCATCGATATGATCCCGGCGGACCAGCGCCCGTATATTGGTGGCAGCGGTGACAATACCGTTCTTGGCCTCATCGTCAATTACAATGGTGTTCACCGGCTGGAAAGTGACTCAACCGGCCAGGGTGGGAACCCCGGAGGATTTGCGCAGGGTACCTCAACGGTAAATGGAAATATGCCCCCGGATAGTCAGAGCGGCATATCGTTTGCAGCAGGCGACATGCAGAACCAGACTGTTCGTGATAATGCTGTCGGGAACCCGATGGACCGGACCCGTGGGGCTGACCAGCAGCCTCCTGACAGGGCTCAGGATTCGGGTATGATGGAGGGATCCGCGATGGCAGGCATGCCCCCATCTGGTATGAACAGTACCACCCGTCCGGGAGATTCAACCCTCTCTGCACCCGGCAACACGCGTGGCGGAGGGATGGGGGACGAGACCGGGACGCCCGGGATCGCCCGGCTCTTCAGCGAAGGGCTTGCCAGCCAGATCAGCTGGTTGCTTCCTTTTACGCTGATAGGATTACTGGCGCTCTGGAAACGGCCGACTGCACTCTCGCTCAAAGGGCTGGAGGATGCAGGTCTTTTCCGTGAAAAAGGATTGACTTTCATGGCAATGGGGCTCTGGCTCCTGCCCGGCCTGCTCTATTTCAGTCTCACCACCGGGTTCTGGCATACCTACTATCTTGCCACCATCGCCCCGCCGCTGGCAGCGCTGGCAGGTATCGGTGCTGTGGCAATGTACGGTGCATTCGTCAGGGGAGACGTACGTGGGTGGGTCCTGGTTGCTGCCATAGCAGTGACCGGGATCGTCCAGATGATCTTCCTGATGTATACGGCCGAATGGTCCGGTCCTCTGGTAGCGATTGTCGGATGCGGGGCATGTATCATGGCCATCATGCTGGTAATCCTGAAAGTAAGAGATCAGGAGGAACCTGCCATACTTCCGAAGATCGTTGCGGCCGGAGCAATCGCGCTCCTCTTCATAGCACCGTTTGTCTGGGCCTTCACCCCGATGATGTACGGGTCGGGGAACCTGCCAACCGCAGGTCCCCGGCTGTCAGAACAGGGTTCCGGGGGTACGGGTATGAACAGTATGCCCGGGTCCAGCGGTAATGTCTCGAACCTCGCGGACTACCTTCTCTCGCACTCAACGGGTGAGACCTGGCTTGTCGCCGTCCCGAGCAGCATGAGCGGCGCAGAACTGATCATCGGGACGGGAAAACCCGTCATGTCGCTCGGGGGGTTCGCAGGCAGCGACAGTGTCCTGACCGTAACTGCACTGAAGAACCTGGTGGATGACGGTAAGATCCGGTACTTCTACCTCTCCGGAGGACAGGGTGGCGGAGGCAGCTCCGGCAACAGTGAACTATTCAGCTGGGTTGAGGGTGCCTGCACTGCAGTCCCGTCATCCTCGTGGGGTGGCACGTCCGGTACTGTTGTCTCCGACCAGGGAACACGGGCACTTTCCGAACGTGACAACCAGACGTTCCCGGACATACAGAGCGCCATGCAGGACAGCATGCCCGGCATGTCTGGAGCCAGTGGATCAACAGCCCCGGGTTCAGCAACCGGCAACCAGAACAGCCTGTACGACTGCGCAGGGTACATGGGACAGTCCGTGGCATGAGGCCGGGATCCTGTTGGTGAAAGAATGACCTGTATCTCTGCTGCGTCCGGCCGGGAACACCTTGGGTGGTTCTTTGTCGTAGGTGTGATATCATCGCTTGTCGATATCGGGCTGCTGTATTACCTCTGCGAGTTCCGGGAGATCTGGTACATCCCGGCTGCCATGGTGTCGTACTGCACCGGGATCGTGGTCAGCTACGGTCTGAACAAGTATCTCACGTTCCACGATGTGTCCGGAGCCACGCTCCTCCAGTTCTCCACGTTTGCAGCAATTTCGATCAGCTGCCTCATGGTGAATGTCTGCATCATCTGGCTTTCTGTGGAACTGGTATCGCTCAGTTATCTGGCAGGAAAAGTGATTGCAACGATCTGTGCATTCTTCTGGAGCTATTACGGGCAGAGCCGTATCACGTTCCGTGGGTACTGACCAACGATCCGGATGGTCACCGGGTGTATTCGCAGGATTAATATCATTGCGCTGAAAAAATCCTCATTCAGCAGGTCCCGCAGGTGGTCCGGATGTTTGACCGGTTCTTCGAAAAGGATGCAGAAGGAGTCCTCAAGGCGCTCACGCTGGAATGGCCATGCCCCTCATGCGGGGGGACGAACTTCCGGATTCTCCCGGCAGAAGAGCGATCCCGCGGAGAATATCATAACCGGTGCCGGTACTGCCGTACAAAATGCCGGGTTGCCTTTACCCCCCCGGGGGCGGACGTTGAAGGCGAAGCGGAGTTCATGGAGCGTATCGGTTATGAGGATTTCACCGCAGAGGAGCGAATCGACATGATCCGGTACTTTGCCGAGATCGCATCGCTGGCCGTGGACGGTGCTCCCCCGGCGGTCCTCCGGGAGAAAAGAAAAGCGCTGGAAGAGAAGATCGCGTTTGCGAAACGGCGGAGACGGTAGGCGTCCCTGTCGTTTGCTCCGGCGATCTCTCACTTCACGACAAGAACTTTACAGGGTGCAGTCCGGATAACCTGTTCTGCAACACTGCCTAGGAGCAGCCGTTCCAGGCCTTGTTTTCCCCGGGTCCCGATCACAATGAGATCGATCCCCTTCTCCTGGGCGAACTTTACGATCTCTGCAGCCGGTTTCCCGTCAAGGGTCACGGTCTCCAGGGTTACGCCCTCTGCCAGGGCACGGACACGGTCAAGTGCGGTCTCCGCCTCCTTCTGGACAACGGCCCAGGTATCGCGTATCACCATGTCGGCTGATGCGGATTTGAATGCACTGAGATCCATCACATACACCGCAAATACTGTTGATCCGTATCCGCGGCCGATCCTCAGGGCTTCATCCACCGCAGCCCTGTTCTTTTCCGATCCGTCGGTTGCGATCAGGATCTTCTCAAATATCCGGTTGGTCATGGTAAGCACCTCATGTTTTCTTCTGTCTCGATCATTTTCTCATCTCTCCAGATACCTGTTGCGGTTCTGTCTCCTGGTGGGATCCATCTTCGCCAGGTGCATGGATCTCATGCACGTATTTCTCCCCTCCTCTGGCGCATAATCCTGCTGCTATGAGCGAAAGAACCGCCCCGAAGATGAACGTGGTGGCAAGGGACGGCATGAATGCCTGGGCCAGGGTGGTCGGGAACCACGTTACGCCGGTCAGGAGAGCGAGCGTGGCCGGGGGAATTGTCCCCGTAACTGTAAGGGGCATCCCGGCCAGGATCATCTGCACCGGGTTGTAGCCAAGGAACGCGGCGAAGAGTGCGCCGGTCGGCGGGATGGTGCTCATCGCGGGGATGAGCTGGGCAGCCCCGGCATTCGTGAGGGCTGATGACAGGGCTGCCGGAAATTCCTTTGTCAGGCCGACGACAATGATGGTGAAGAACATTCCCATGCTGATGACGAATCCCGAGTTCATCAGGGTCGACATCATGCCGGATGCGACACCGCGGTCGCCCGGAGGGACGGAGTTCATGATTGCCGCGGAGTTCGGTGAGGCAAACATGCCGTTCCCGATACCCATGACCAGGAGTGCAATGGCGAAGGTCAGGTAGTCGAAGTCATAGGGCATGAGGGCAAGCATGACAAACGAGAGTGCCACAAGCAGCATCCCGCCTGTGCTGATCCACCGTGCGCCGTACCGGTCCGAGAAGAACCCCGAGATTGGCCCCATGATGACAAAACCGATGGTCAAAGGAAGCATGTATACCCCGGCCCAGAACGGGGTGGACTCGAAACTGTAGCCATGCAACGGGAGCCAGATGCCCTGCAGGAGCATGATGAGAACGATCATCACGCCGCCCCGGGCAATGGCGGAGAGGAACCCTGCGGCATTACCATATGCGAAGTTACGGATCCGGAAGAGATCGATGGAGAACATCGGGTCTTCCACCCTGCTCTCGACAAAGGGGAACGCGATCAGAAGCAGGAGACCGGCAATCATCGATGCGATGACCCATGGATTTGCCCAGCCCATCGCATCGTTCCCGTACGGGATGAGCGCATACGTGATCCCGACGAGGAATATTGTCAGGCCCCCGATAAAGGTCAGGTTGCCCCAGAGATCGATCTTCCGGGTCTTCTTCGGGTATGCCGGCTCTTTCAGTTTCATGAACGCCCAGATGGTGCCGATCACGCCGATGGGGACGCTGATGAGGAAGACGTACCGCCAGTGCCAGACCGCGAGGATGCCGCCGATCAGAAGGCCGATGAACTGGCCGGAGAGGGCTGCCACCATATTCAGGCCCAGCGCCTTGCCCCGCTCATCAGGTGGGAAGGCGTCGGTGAGGATCGCGGCGCTGTTGGAGAAGATGAACGCGGCCCCGACAGCCTGCAGGAGCCGGAAACCGATCAGCTCGATGGCGCCGGCGTCACCGGTATCCGGGGTGAGGAAGAGGAGGATGGACCCTGCCGTGAAGATGGCAAACCCGATATTGTAGAGCCGCACCCGCCCGTACATGTCGGAGAGGCGGCCGAAACTGAGCAGGAGGGTAGCGGTGACAAGGCCGTACCCCATCATCATCCAGAGAAGGTACTGGAAGGAGGTGAGGGGATTGATACTGATGCCATTGAAGATGGCGGGGAGGGAGATGAGAATAATGCTCCCGTTGACCGTGGCCATGAACGTGGCAATGGTCGTGTTCGACAGGGCGACCCATTTGTAATGGATGCCTTTGCCGGAATCGTTGCTATCCGAAATGGTGTTGCCGGGTTGCGTGGTGGTGTCCAAGGTCTTCACCCGAGATATGTATTACAATGGAGATGCCAGGCAGATCCTGGTATCCTCTCTCTAGCATGTTACCGGGGATCTCATGTATAAGGAATACTATGCGGAATGACACTTGCTTTCTTTTTATGGAGTACGTGGAGTTTCCTGTAAATATAGGTGCTGCGGCAGTCTGACTATCATGAGCCATGAACCGGGTCCGGTACGGGAGGGTTCACAGCAGGGTATGTCGCGGACCTGCATCCTCTCACCGTACCTCCCTCTCCGGCCATCCCCTTGTGCCGGCGGATTTATCCTTCAGCGGTACGCACCAGTATGCGATATGAGCATGTCACCGGATCCGGCAATCGCTCCCGGAAAACCCGGTTTTTTCAAAGGAAAGGCCGGTTACTATGCACGCTACCGGAAGGGATATCCTGACGGTGTCTTTGATGCCATCATCGCCGGGTTCAGCCTGACCCCCTCATCGGAGATCCTGGATCTCGGCTGCGGGACGGGAAATGTGGCGATACCCCTTGCGGAGCGGGGGTTCCGTATCCATGCGGTGGATCCTGACCCGGGGATGATTGCGGAAGGTCAACGGCGCATAAGGGATCCCGGTGCCTGTCGGATCCGCTGGTGTGCCGGGGCAGACTCGACGGTCGCTACGCTCGGGCTCCCCCCGCTGCGGCTCTGTACCATGGGACTGAGTTTTCACTGGATGGACCGTGCAGCGGTACTTAAGACGCTGGATGGCATGATCGAGCCGTGCGGCGGGATAGCCTGCGTGAACCGGAATGACAGTTTCTTCTCGCACCTGGAGAACGGGTGGGGCGATGCGGTCAGGGAGGTGCTGACCGGTATGCTGGGCGATGGCTGGGATTATTCGGGCCGCATGAAAAAACGGCAGGAGATGCGCCATGAGGATGTCTTTGCAGCATCCCCGTTCCCCGTTATTGAAGAACGAGCCTTCACGGTCAGGGAGACCCTGACCCCCGATGATATCATCGGTCTCCAGCTGAGCACATCCTATGCCGCGCCCGAGCTCCTCACGGACCGGTACGATGAGTTCCGCACCCGTCTCAACCGCCGACTCCTGGATCTCGAACCTTCGGGGCAGTTTACCGAAGAATCCGTGATTCACCTGATCATGGCAAAACGTTCATGAAAAAAAGGAGACTCTCCGGAAGGGTAATCCTTCCCGGACCGCATTACCAGGGTTTCCTGTCCTTGGCAAATGCGCCCATGAACAGGCATTCGGTGGCATCGATCGTGTCAACCCCAAGATGATCCCCAAGGGGAAGGCCGGTGCCGCGGATGATGACCGCGGGTGTGCACTCGTCTGCCTCGCCCATCACCAGTTCTGCGGCAGAGGCAAGGTTGTCGGCAATCGCCCGTTTCGTGACCTCGAGTTTGCGCCCGAACAGGTCGGACCTTCCCCGGTCATCGATCACCGACGGGAAACCGGCCGATCCGATCGCAACACCGCTGCACCCGAGGCGCATCGCGTGGGTGCGGCTGTCGGCCACGATGACCCCGATCTTCACGCCGGTCTTTGCCTCGATGGTCTCTTTGGCCAGAAGGGCGCTCTGGTCAGGATCGGCAGGAAGAGGGGTGACACAGCCGGGCGGGGCGTTCGATGCATCCACCCCGGCATTCGGGAGGAGCGTGCCGGCCTTCATGCAGAGGAGGAAGCCCGGGATGCCCCCGACAATGGAGTCGCTCTCCTGCAGGACGACCTCTGCAACGCGGGGATCGAGATGGTACTGCCCGGCAAGTTCCTGTGCACGGGCGGTCGGGTGCACGTGGGAGAGGTCGATGACGTTCCCCTCGGATGTTGCAACCGCGGTCTCGGCAAGGACGAGGATGTCTCCCTCCTCAAACCCGCCGCAGGTCTTCTCTGCGGCCGCAAGGACGCGGTCGGTAATGGATTCGCCGCTCCGGATGATCCCGGTTGCGAGCCCGAAGACCTCGTACGAGGAGTTCATGGGGCATCCACCATGCGGGAATACACCCTGATTGCATCAACGGTCTCCTTCACATCATGCGTCCGCACGATCGATGCACCCTTCTGGAGCAGGAACATAGTGACGGCAAGGCTTCCCGCGAGTCGTTCTTCCGGTTCGCGTCCAACGAGATTCCCGATGAAACTCTTGCGGGAGATGGCGGCAAGGAGCGGCCGGTCGAATATACAGAACCGGTCGAAATGCCGGCAGAGTTCCCAGTTGTCGTCATAGGAACGCTGCGGCGTCCAGATCCCGACACCCGGATCGAGCACATACTTGTCGATCCCGGCAGCCTCGCATCGTTTGACAACGGTGGCAAGTGCCGCCTCTGTTGCATCGAGACCGGCCGCATCTCCCGGCGTATAATCGGTTGCCATGACGAATGCGGGTATGCCTGCCTGCGCTACGCGTTCAACATAGGCTTTCGAAGCGAATCCGGCAATATCATTCACCGCATGGATCTCGTGCTTCAGGCAGACATCCAGCACCCACGGGTTCATCGTGTCCACCGAGATGGTGAACCCGGTCCCGTCCAGTTCCTTTAAGGCGGCGTCGATCCGGTTTGCCTCTTCCGTGCCGCTGATCGCCTGGGTATTGGGTGCCGTGCTCCGTGCGCCCACGTCGAGCATGTCGGCGCCCTGCTCGATCATCTCGACGGCTTTTTTGTGAATCTCAGCGGTGGGGATAAAAGAGTCGTGGTAAAAGGATTCCGGGCTGCAGTTGAGGACGCCCATGACACGCGGCGGTGCCCCGCCGCCGATCGTGAGCTTGTTTACAACACACGATCGCATGCCCTCTCCTTTGCCGAACGGAAGGTGTTCTCCATCAGGGTTGCGATGGTCATCGGGCCAACGCCCCCGGGCACCGGTGTGATCGCCGAGGCAATATCCTTGACCGCCTCGAAGTCCACGTCGCCGACCAGTTTCCCCTCAAGCTGGTTGATGCCGACATCGATGACCACGGCGCCTTCCTTTACCATCTCCCTGGTGATGAAGTGCGGCTTGCCGATCGCGGAGACGAGGATGTCCGCTCTCTTCAGTTCCTCGGCAAGATCTTTAGTCTTGCTGTGGCAGATCGTGACCGTGGCATCTGCGTTCAGGAGGAGCGCAGCCATGGGCCGTCCTACGTCAATGCTCCGGCCAACAATGACGGCACGGGCACCGGCAACGGGTATCTGGTATTCAGCAAGGAGAGTCATGATCCCGGTTGGCGTGCAGGATGAGAACCGGGGTCTCCCTAAAAAGAGGTTGCCCATGTTCTCCGGGTGGTACCCGTCCACATCCTTGTTCGGGTCGATTGCCCCGATCACCCGTTCCGCATCGACCTGTTGCGGCATCGGGAGCTGGACAAGGATACCGTCAATCGTCCCGTCGCGGTTCAGCGCCCTGACCTTGTCGACAACGCTGCGGGTCGATGCGTCCGCGGGAAGTTCCACCCCGACCGACCCGATCCCGACCTGTTCGCAGGCCTTGTGCTTCATCCGCACGTACATCTGGGACGCGGGATCGTTTCCCACGATCACCGTTGCAAGATGCGGGCGGAGTCCTGAACCTGCGATCTCCTCCTTGAGGATCGCAAGGCGTTTTTCCGACGTCTTTTTCCCGTCAAGGATCGTGCTCATGACAACTCCAGTATGGGTATTATTCCGGGTAGAGGGTAAAGCGGCTGGCGAGTGCTTCCACTTTCACGTGGACATCCTTGATCGCGGCTTCATTGTGGACATCCTTGACCACGGTTGCGATCCAGTTCCCGATAAGGCGCATCTCGGCCTCTTTCATGCCCCGCGAGGTGACGGCGGGCGTGCCGATGCGCAGGCCGCTCGTCACGAACGGGCTCTTGGTCTCGTTCGGGATCGTGTTCTTGTTGACCGTGATGCCGGCTTTTCCGAGTGCGGTCTCGGCTTCAAGGCCGGTGATGCCCTGTTCCGTCATGTCGAGGAGCATGAGGTGGTTGTCGGTGCCGCCCGAGACGAGCCGGAGTCCGCCTGCCATCAGGGTCTCGGCAAGGGTTTTCGCGTTTTTAATGATCTGCTTGTTGTATTCCTTGAACGAGGGCTTGAGCGCCTCCTCGAAGCAGACTGCCTTTGCGGTGATCGTGTGCATCAGGGGACCGCCCTGCATGCCCGGGAAGACCGCCTTGTCGATGAGCGTCCCGAGATCCGCATTGCACATGATGGCGCCGCCGCGGGGTCCGCGGAGGGTCTTGTGCGTGGTGGTGGTAGTGAAGTTGACCACGCCGACCGATGTCGGGTGGAGGCCGGTTGCACAGAGACCGGCGATGTGGGCGATATCTGCCATACAGTAGGCGCCAACATCGTCAGCGATCTCCTGGAATGCCTTGAAGTCGATGGTGCGGGGGTAGGCCGAGGCACCGCAGACGATGATCTGCGGCTTCTCCTTCTTTGCCATCTCCGCTACTGCACCGTAGTCGAGCATCTCGGTCTTGGGGTCAACGCCGTATTGCGCAACCTGGTAGAACTTTCCGGTGAAGCTGACCGGGGACCCGTGAGAAAGGTGGCCTCCCTGGTTGAGCTTCATACTCAGGATCTTCTCTCCCAGTTTCATGTACGCAAAATAAACCGCCATGTTGGCCTGGGTGCCCGAGTGGGGCTGGACATTGGCATACTCGGCGCCAAAGAGTTTCTTGAGCCGGTCGCGGGCAAGGTTCTCGGCCATATCGTGGAACTCGCATCCGCCGTAGTACCTCTTGCCGGGGTAGCCCTCGGCATACTTATTGGTCATGATCGATCCCATTGCTTCGAGTACCGCTCTCGAAACAACGTTCTCGGACGCGATCAGCTCCAGACCGTTAACCTGGCGGAGCCTCTCCTTTTCGATGATATCTGCGATTGCTGGATCCGTTTTTGCCAGATACGACATATGGGGAAAGGTTCGCTGTTAAGAGGTAATACCTTTTCTCGTCCGGGGACCCGCAGGGAATTCCTGGTGTCGCGGCAGCCTCTGTTCGGACGAAACGCCGTTGTTTTTGTGAGCCGGCCCCACATATTCCCTGATATCAGATAAGAACGGCAATAATCGAGCAAAACCCTTTTTACCTAGTCAGGCGATCATTACTATTATTATTAATAAGGAATGCGCCGAACCAGTACAGTAAGTGTTCCGCGTATGGCGCAACCCGATGCAAAGATCAAATTCCTTGAGCACGAACTCGATCAACAGGAGAGAATGATTCAGATGATGGAAAATTCCGCTGGCGAGGACCGCATTGCCGCCCTCGAAAAGAAGGTACGGGAGATGGAGGCGCTTGTCAAGGGGCTCACCCAGGAGCTGCTCGATCTCAAGTCCATTGCAATGAAGATGTCCAAGCAGACCGAAGAGCGCAGCAGGCAGGAACTGAAGCGTGGCCCGATTGTGCAGAGCACGCAGCCCGCAGCCCCCGCGTCACCGTCGTTCCAGTCGTCTTCCGGCAGCACGGTTATCCGCCCGAAGGGACGCCCGGAGCCGGCAGCACCCGCCGAGCCGGTCATGGATATGATCATGCAGCCGGATGGCACGATGAAACTTGAACCCCGCCGCGGGGAGAAGGACTATATCATTGCCCGCGCCGGCTATGGCCGGAACAAGAAGGGCACTTCCCAGCCCAAGCAGGGCGAGCTCATCTATGCCGCCGAGGATGACAAGAAGGATCCTGCAAAGAAGTAAGGAGCCGGATCTTTGCATATCACAGGACTTGAGATCGATAACTTCAAGTCTTTTTCAAAAAAGACAAAAATTCCCTTTTTAGAGGGTTTTACCGTCATATCCGGGCCCAACGGCTCCGGCAAGAGCAATATCATAGATTCGATTCTTTTTGTTCTTGCCCTGTCGAGTTCGCACAATCTCCGGGCCGAGAAGCTGACGGACTTAATCAACCTGAACTCCGGCCGGAACACCGCTGAGGTCGCCCTTGAATTCTCCGACGGCACGAAGATCCGCCGCCGGATCAAGCGGACCGGCAACGGGTACTATAGTTACAACTATCTCAACGAGCGGCTCTGCAAGCAGAGCGACATCGTCGAGCATCTCGCAAAATCCGGCATCATCCCCCATGGCTATAATGTCGTGATGCAGGGCGATGTCACCCGCATCATGGAGATGAGCGACAACGAGCGCCGGAAGATCATCGACGAGATCGCCGGGGTTTCGGAGTTCGATACCAAGAAACAGCAGTCGCTCGCGGAACTCGACATCGTGCGGGAGCGGATCGAGCGCGAGGAACTTCTTTTAATCGAACTGACCAAGCGGGCAAACGAGCTGAAGAAAGAGCGGACCCATGCCCTCGAATACCAGAAACTGCAGGACGAGCTCACCTTCTACCAGAACTGCCGCTCCGCCGCCCAGCTCCACGAACGGGAGAAAGAGTTCACCACGCTCCAGCACTCGACCGAGGACCACAAAATCCAGCTCACCCGCATCGCCTCCGACCAGGGGATCGAGGAGAACGAGCTCTCCTACCTGAAGGCGGACTTAAAGGATATTGACGAGCTGATCAACAAGAAGAGCGGGGCCGACTATCTTAAGCTCATCGCCGAGCTGGAAGAGGCCAAGAGCGGGATCAAGCTCGCCGAGCAGACGATCGTCCGGATGAAGAAAGAGAAGGAGACGAACCTTGAGGCGATCAACCGCGTGTACATGGACAGCAAGCGTGCGGAGACCCGGGTAGCGGAGTGCACGGACCAGATCCGCACCCTGACCATCGACCGCACGAACATCGCTATGGAGGTTGCCACTGCAAAGGCGCAGCTGGAGAAGATCGAGACCGAGATCAAGCAGCACAGCGAGGACACGGAAGGGGCCCGCGACCGGCTGTTTGCGCTCTTCCGGGAAGTCGAGGAGAAGAAAGGGCAGCGGTCGGGCATCCTCCACCAGCAGGACCTCTTCATCGAGAAGAGCCGGATGCGGACCACCGAGCTCGAACGCCTCACCGGCCTGCTCAGGCAACTCGACGAAGAGTATGCTGCAAAGCAGACGCAGCTCACCGACAGCCAGAAGAGCGTGGAAGATCTCGTTACCGAGAAGAAGAACCTAGACCGGAACCTCTCGGAGCTGGAGAGCGGGCTGTTTGCGCAGCGTTCGACCCTTGAACGGCTCAGAACGGAGATCCGGGACCGGGAGCAGGACGCGATCCGGCTCGAAGCAGCCCAGCAGGCCCGGGGCGAATCCGGCGGGAGGGCAATCGAGGCGGTCGCGTCCATGGAAGGCGTGCACGGCACGATTGCGGATCTGGGAAAAGCCCCGGCCGAGTATACGACCGCCCTGAATATCGCAGCAGGCAACAAGCTCAACTTCGTTGTCTGCGACACCGACCAGATCGCTGCGGACGCGATACGGTACCTGAAGGAAGAGCGGCTTGGCCGGGTCACGTTCCTCCCCCTGAACAAGCTCAAACCCCCGCAGTTACCCCCGATCAAGGAGCCGGGCGTTGTCGATTATGCGGTGAACCTGCTGGAGTACGATCCCCAGTACGACCGGGCCTTCTCTGTTGTGCTCGGAGGGACGGTCGTTGTCGATACGCTCGAACGTGCCCGGAAACTGATCGGGAAGTACCGGATGGTCACCCTCGAAGGCGAACTGATCGAGAAGAGCGGGGCAATGACCGGCGGTTCCATGAAGAAGCAGTCCGGTCCCCGCGGCTTTGGGGCTGCCGTGGACGACGAGATCATGCGGATCCGTTCTCACCTTGGCGAGCTCCAGGGCGAGGCGGCAACGCTCGAAGCTGGTGTGAAACGGCTCACCGAGGAAGTGGACGCAAAACGCGGGGCACGGAACGATATCGACCAGAAAGTGGCCCGGTTCGGGATGTTCACCGAGGAGTTCACGCGACGGTTCGATGCGATCACGGTCGAGAAGCAGACCATCGAGGCGGCGGTTGCCCGGCAGCAGGAAGAGACGAAGAGCAGCACAACGGATCTCACTACCCTCGAAGCCGATCTCGACACGATCACCGGGGAGATCAATACCCTGAACGGCGAGATCGATGCGATCAAGAAACGCCTTGACGATACCAACATCCCTACCCTCACCGAGCAGATGGAGAAGAAGCGCCGGGAGATCGAGGAGTCCGAGCGCCGGCTCCGGAACAAGGATTCAGATATCACCGATGCCCAGCGGGACCGCCAGCACTTCACCGTCCGGATCGGGGAACTGGCCGAGGAGCGGAAGCGGCAGGACGAGGCCAACCAGCGGATCGATGCCGAGATTGCCACTTCAGGAGAACAGATCGCGGCCCACAAGACGCAGATCGCAGCCCTCGAGGAGCGGCAGAAGGAGTTCTCGGGCGAACTCGACGAGCTGCGGGGAAAACGCGGCGAGGTCTCGCAGCACATCCAGGACTCCGAACTCAAGCTGATGAAGCTCGATGCCGGGAAGGAACGCATCACCACCGAGCTGGTGGCCATCGAGGAGAGGGCAAAGACGCTCGGCATCGAGATCGCAATGCTCAGGCAGCAGGTCGGCGAAATGGACACGAACCTGACGCTCTCGGAGATCGAGGGGAAGATTGCCGAGGCGGACGGTGCCCTGCGGAAGATCGGGGCTGTCAACATGCTCGCGATCGAGGAGTATGACAAAGTCCAGAAGCAGGTGACGGAGCGTACTGAACGGAAGGAGACGCTCTCCACCGAACGCGAATCCCTGATCGAGCGGATCCAGCAGTTCGAGCAGATGAAGTACGAGGCATTTTCAACAGCGTTCAAGGCAATCGATACGAACTTCCGGGAGATCTTTGCCCGGCTCACGAGCGGCAGCGGCCACCTTGTCCTCGAGAATGAGGAAGATCCGTTCGCCGGCGGGATGACCTTTGCCGTGCAGCCCCGGGGCAAGAAGGTACACCTCCTGAACTCCTTATCGGGAGGCGAGAAGTCACTCACCACGCTTGCCTTCATCTTCTCGATCCAGCACTATATCCCGGCACCGTTCTATGCCTTTGACGAAGTGGACATGTCTCTCGATGGCGCGAACGTGGAACGGATCGCCTCCATGGTCACGGAACTCGCACCCAATTCGCAGTTCGTCATTGTCTCGCTGCGTAAGCCGATGATCGAGGCAGCCCAGCGGATCATGGGAGTTACGCTGCGGCCGGACAAGAGCACGCTCGTTACCGGGGTAAAGGCGAATGGCTGAAGAGCCTGGAAAGATTGCCGGGGAGAATCCCGGACAGGTTCCCCCAAACGAAACAATACCTGAATCTGGTGAAGTGCCTGCCGACCAGACCGTATCTCCTCCGGTGACCATGGGGGTTGTCGAGGACCCGGTCGAGATCTTGGTGGGCCTGGCGGAACGCGGGGAGATTGACCCGTGGAACATCGATATTATCGAGGTGACCGACCGCTTCCTCTCCGAGCTGGAACGGCGGCGTGAACTCAACCTCCAGATCTCGGGACGGACGCTCTTCTACGCAGCCACGCTCCTCCGGATGAAGTCCGAACTGCTGGACGTCGTGGAGGAACCCGACGATGCCGGGGAGGGTGAGGACGACGACCTGTTCGGCGACGGGTACGCGGGCGGTGACGGGGAGGATATCGCCTATTCCAGCCGGCTCGGCCCCATCGAGCGGCTGGAAACCGAGATCCAGCGCCGGCTTGACCGGAAGAACATGAGAAAGAGCCCGACCACGCTCTTCGAGCTGATCACCGAGCTCAAGAATATCGAGAAGGAGGAGCGCCGGCGCCGGAGGATGGCAAACGGGTCCGCAGACCTTACCGACGATTCCCTGATCGATGCGGACGACGTAGTCAGCATCGCCCACGAGGAAGGATTCCAGGAATCCTCCATGACCCGGCTTGCGGAATATCTCGAAGGGCTGGAGATCAACGAGGAGATGACGCTCGCGGAACTGTGCAAGCGGATGGAGTGGGGAATTCCGGAAGTGTTTATCCCGCTCCTCTTCCTTGCGCTTGACGGGCGGTGCACACTCCGGCAGGAAGAGTTCTATGGTGATATCTGGGTGCAGATATGCAGGGTGGAAGAGTCAGAATCCACCTCTGGTTCCGCATCAGAATAGGTCAGCAGGCCGGTTTTGTTTATCTGAATCTCCTCACTTCCCCGTGCGGCGCATGCCCGGGATCCGGTATCCCCACATCCATTTCCTCGTATCCATTCTTCACGTGACAATACCTTCAATATCTCCCGCACGAATATCGGATCAATCAAAAAACTGCCGATACCGATATGTCACAACCCGATACTCAGCTGATGAAATGGATCCGTGAGAAGCACGAGCGCCTCGAAGCAATGCGTCCGCTCGACCGGGACACGGTCGCACGGCTGCACGACGAGATGCGGCTCCTGCATACCTACAACTCCAATGCCATCGAGGGGAACACCCTCACGCTCTCCGAGACCAAACTCGTTCTTGACGAAGGGATCACCATAGGGGGCAAGACCCTCCGCGAGCATCTGGAGGCCACCAACAATGCGCAGGGATATGACCTCATCGTCCGGCTGGCACGCGAAGAATCTCCCATCAGTCATGTCACCATCCAGCAGGTCCACGAGGTCGTGACACGGGGAATTCTCGAAAGCGCCGGGCGATACCGGACCCGCAACGTGCGGATCACCGGAGCAGTCCGCTCACCGACGGACTGGATGCACATCGCTAGCGAGATGGATGATCTGATTGCGGAGATAAAAAAACCGGAACTGCCGGTTGTTGAGACGACCGCCTATCTCCATCACCGGTTTGTGGCAATCCATCCTTTTACTGATGGGAACGGGCGGGTCGCCCGGCTGCTCGGGAACCTGTACCTTCTCCGGCACGGATATCCCCCCATCGTGCTTGACCAGAAGAGCCGGCAGCAGTATTATCGTTCTCTCCGTGAGGCGGACACCGGCAATCTCGTACCGTTCACGTGTTTCATCGCCCGTGCTGTCAGCGATGCCCTCTCCCGGTACCTTGCCGTTTCCGGGGGAAATGAATCGCTTGTCCCCTTACGTGACCTGGCAGCACAGTCGCCGTACTCGCAGGAATACCTGAGCCTTGCCGCCCGGAAAGGACTTCTCGATGCCGCCAAGATGGATGACACCTGGTATGCGAGCCGGCGGGCGCTTGATACCTATATCCGCGAGCATGGCAGGAAGTGACATCCTGTGAGAGGACCACGAAGAGAACCGGATGGCAATTCCTTCATTCCACCTCTGTTCCCGTAAACCGGTACGCATTGTCCGGGACATGTATCTCAAACCGTGCTCCCGTCCCCTCCATGCCCGTCTCCGTTATGGTAATGCCGGTAATACTAAGAATCTCCCTTGCAAGGAAGAGCCCGAGACCTGTGTGTTTCCCGTACCCCCTCTTGAAGATCTTCTCCTTCTCAGCAGCCGGGACACCCTTCCCGTTATCTTCAAAGACAATGGTAAGTCCTTCAGGATCCGGATGGGATTCCATCCGGATCTCCGTTACCTCTCCCCCATGCCGGACCACGTTGTCAGCAAGGTTCTGGAACACGTACTCGATGAGGAGGTCGGCAAAGATCTCAAGATCGCCCAGTTCGTTTTTCACGACGATGGATTCGGGGAGATGTGCCCTCGCCAGGCTCTTTACGGGTTTCTGCCATTCCGGCTCTTTTGTCCCGAGATTCTGGTAGATCCGCGTGAACTCCATCTGCGACTTGATGATCCGGGTTGAGGACTCGATCCGTTCAAAGAGTTTCGGGTAATCCGGTGGCGGACCCCCGGCCATATGGGTGATCTCGATGTATCCCAGAATGATGGCAACCTTGTTGAGGACATCGTGACGGGTAATACTGGAGAGCAGGTTGAGCTGCTTGTTGGTCTGGCGGAGTGCATCCTCCATGCGTTTCCGGGCGCTGATATCCCGGAGTGAGATGATGATGGCAGGTACGTTTGCAAAGACGATCCGTTTTCCTGTTCCCTCGATCCAGATCTTCCGTCGGGAGATTGTCATGGCTTCCGCGTTCAGCGGGAAACATTCCTTCTCCTGAGGGCTCCGGTTGAAGTTTTTCTGGAGTTCGTCTCTCGCGTCAGGGAGAATGAAATCCAGCAGGTTTGCCGATCTCATCCGGTCAGGTTCGCTGCCGGCACAAAAGATATTCGCTGCTGCCCCGTTGCAGAACAGGATCATCCCGGTCAGATCGGTGATAAGGATCCCATCTGGGGACTCTTCGGCCAGCATCCGGACCTTCTCTTCGTTCTCCCGCTTTGTGTGTTCACGCTGGCTGAGATCTTCAGTATCTGCCCGTACTCCCTCATCTGGGGCAGTGAACTCTTCGGACTTCTGTACCAGATCCGGATTGACCTGGTTCAGCGGTTTCACCTCCAGGATCATGGTCATGCTGGCAGGCTGGTTGCTGATGGTGACCGGAGTTGTTGAGAAGAAGACATGGACCGATCTCCCGTCCTTTACCTTCAGCGAGAGGGGCATGTCCGCGATCCTGCCCGTCATGCCCATACGCGAGACCAGCCGGGTCGCATCATTGGTTGAGAGGAGCCCGATTTCGCTCGGGGTTTTCCCGAGTACTTCTGTTTTTGCATACCCGCTGACGTTCAGGAACGCTGCATTCACGGTTACAAATTTCATGTCCGGCATGCTGTTGATGGCGATGGGATACGGGCTGTTCTCGAAGATGGTCCGGAACCGGTTCTCGCTCTCGCGGAGGGCAGATTCCGTCAGTTTACGGTCGGTAACGTCCTTGAATATTCCCCGGGTGTACTGCGGTTTTCCCTCGTGTATTTTACAGCTGGCAAAACCTTCCACGTACACGGTTCTCCCGTCTTTGGCCCTGAACGCGAAATCGATGATCCCGACATCCTCTCCGCCAATAACCCGGGGGAACAGGTTCCGGCAGTGCTCCCTGCTCTCTTCGTGGATGAGATCAAAGAGCGTGAGCATAGCCAGTTCGTCTTCGCGGTACTGAAGAGTATCCCGCCATTTTTTATTAACAAACAGGAAATGCCCGTCCGGGGCGATACTCTGGATCAGATCAGTTGCATTCTGGAGATCATGGTAGCGCTGTTCCTGTTCGACAAGGGAGATCTCTGCCTGCCGCATCTGGATGGCCCTGCGAAGCACGTGGATAAGTTCGGCATATGCCGCATCAGGATCACCTCCCTTCTGGAGATAGAAATCCGCACCATTATTCAGGGCGTCGATGACCACTTCTTCCCGGCCCCGGCCGGTGACGATGATGAACGGGACATTGCCTACGGATAAACGGACTTCCTTGAGAAATGCAATGCCGTTCATGACCGGCATCTGGAAATCGGAGACGATAGCATCGTATCGCTGGTTTTTAAGGTGGAGTAATGCCTCCTTTGCGGAAACTCGCGTATCGACAGCGAATTCCTGTGAACTTTCAAGAAATTCTTTTGCTACTTCCAGGAGATCCGGCTCGTCATCAACATACAGGACTGCATAGGGAGGATGCACAATATCCACGTCTGGAATAATCAGAGTCCGTTTTTTATCTGATGCGAGATATATCTTTGGATATTTACTTCACGCCGGACGTTAGATCCTGACTGGTACGTACAGGTTCCGGCTGGAGATAACCCGTTGCCGTGAAAACACCGGCTATCCTCCCCGTGACCATGCCTGACGGGGCCGCCGGTGCTTCTTTCGTCTCCGGGATGTCATGCCTCCCAGTGGTTCAGTTTGGGTGATCGGCCGCCATGGTTTTAACCCGGTCCTTTTTTATACAATCCCTGAATATTCAGGTACTATGCCTCTGAATCGCCGGTCCCTTGTGTTCATGGGATTAATTCTTGTCTGCCTCGTTGCCATGATCTCCCCGGTTGCCGCTGACAGCCCTCAGTTCCGTGTCTACTCGACCCCGTCGGGAGCCTCGTTCTGTGTTGATTACCACTGCGGGTATTCGACCCCTGATGATTTCGCAGCTACGCCCAACTCCTGGCATACCATCGTCGTCACCATGGATGGGTACCAGACGTGGAGCGACAGCGTGTACCTGGATGACTATGGAACCACGGTTGTCAATGCGAATCTCTATCCCAACCCCGTTGCAGTCGGATTCCTGGACATCACCTCGTTCGGTGCGGATATTTACGTTGACGGCATCTACAAGGGAAACGGCGATCAGACGATGTCGCTCTCCCCGGGCAGCCACAAACTCCTGCTCCAGAAGCCCGGCTATTACGATCATGAGGAGCAGTTTACCATCTCCGCTGACAGGACAACCACCCTTGCCCCCGGGATGACACCGTACCCGACGTCGTCCCCCTACGGAGACCTCCAGATCCAGTCGATACCCCCGGGAGCCGGAGTCACCGTGAACGGTGATTACAAAGGCACCACGTACCCGGGAGACCCCGTGTATGTCACCCAGCTGACACCGGCAAGCTATACGGTCAGCCTATCCATGCCGGATTACCAGACCTACACCGAGACCGTGGCGGTCCAGGCTAATGCGGTCAAGGTCATCACGGCAACCATGGTTCCTGCACCGTCGGGATCCGATACAACCGGGCAGCTGACGGTTGGCTCCACTCCATCAGGAGCAAATGTCTATCTCGATACAACATTCCGGGGCGTTACGCCCATGGTGCTTTCGGATATCCCGGCCGGGAACCATGTGATCGTGCTGCGCGAGAGCGGGTACCAGGACTGGACATCGTCGGTTGCCGTGACCGGGGGAAGCTACACGGCAGTATCCGGGACGCTTGTATCCGGTACCACGCCAGCAACTTCCGCATCCCAGCCTACAAAGTCACCGCTGCCGGTGTTTATTCCCCTGGCCGGCATCGGCATCTGCTGTGCGTTGGCCATCATGAGAAACAGGGAGTAGATCTCTCTCTATTACACCGTTTTTCCTGCGTTCTGCCCAGGATCCACATGCCTATTTGTACCCCTGATGCCAATCATTGATTGCATACGCTATGGATCTCAGCCATTTTATCCGGGAATCTGCGGCCTTCACCCGGGAGACCCTGACCGGAAGATGGTCCCGCTGGCTGATCCTCGTCCTGCTCGCCCTGCCATGGCTGGCGCTCTCATCGCTTGCCGGCAGCCTGAATCTCATCGAGAGCAACCGGATACACTGGGCCCTTATGCCCTGGGGAGAGGCCGGTCTCCTGATCGCTCTCGGGCTCCTGTGTTATTTCCTGATCTCGGGATATGTCGTGCGCCTCCTGAAAGGCGATTCTGCCCCCCCGGAGTTCGACAACAGGATCCAACTCATTCTTGATGGTATCAAAGTCAACGCGATCCCGCTTGTCTGGATCATTGTTCCTTCCATCCTTGCGTTCATCGGGTATTCGGTTGCCGATGGCGGAATACTACCCGGTCTCCTCAAGGGAACGACTCTTGGATGGGTAGTTATCCTCATTCTTCTGGGTATCCAGCTGGTGATCCTCTTCATTGCTGCACAGTATGTCATTGTCGGGGCTATACGGTTCGCCCGGACGGGATATGTCCGTGAGGCGTTCAACGTCCTGGCTATCAAGAGGACCATGGATCATATCGGGATCGTGAACTATTTTATTGCCTTGGGAATTGTCACCCTTACCGGGCTGCTCTACATGTATGGTCTCCGTGCCGTTTCGTTTGTGCCGTATGCCGGGGGATATATTGCCCATGTGCTCTGGCCGCCTGTGATGGTGTTCACCGTCCGCTTCATGGCGCATTTCTGCGACGAGGATATGACACCCGGGGGAAAAAAGACGGTCATGGACCTGGGAGCCCGGGCCCTGTCACGGATAACTGCTCTCGGCATGATACCGGAGATCCTGGCCTGGCTTGCCATCGTTGCGGTGCTCAGTCTCATCAGTTTCACACCCATGGTTCTCGTCGTCGGATCGATCAGCGGGCTCTTTGCGTGATCGTGGCATGATCTATTGGTGTCGTGATCTATACCAGTGCCGGCACAGAGTCAGTCCAAATCTCTACACGCTTACGGATCGCGTCATCCAGGTAGGATGAGAGCGTGACCCGGTCGCGGGCAATACTCAGGAAATATACCTCCCCGTCCGGGTCATGGCATTTCAGCGTGACCGAGAAGAGGTCGGCGGCCTTTATGTGCTTCACCGTCCCGCGATGGGAGGCGATGTTGGCCATATTCGAGATGATGGCAGCAATGCCTGTCTCATAGCCATCAACAGAATCGTACATATCCAGCCCATAGCCGATGCGTTTCCCTTTGGGATTCATGTACAGGAACTTTGCCGTGTACATCTCCCGGATCTTCTCTACGGGCGGATGGCTCTTCCTTACGCTCATATAGGATGTGCACCCGAACGGGTTTTTCAGGATGAATGACTGGACAACGGCCTGGAATGCAGAGACGTCAGAAAACGGGGTTTTCAACCAGTGGACTGCACTCTTTGCACTGCTTCTTGGGATGAACGGTGCCATGGATTATCTCACCTGGATGGTCAGACTGCGATATTTTTGATAATACATATTGGCAGAACAATAAATTCTTGGTGGTCGGATGCACGGCAGATGCGGGGGTCGGGCATAATTTTTCAAGGGTTCATGGTTGTTTCCGTGGCGGGTCGATTCTCTCCAAGAAGGATTCAGTCTCCCGTCAAAGATGCACTGCTTGCGTGGGCGAATGATCTGCAACAATCTGGTGCGTCCATAAATTTTCCCGGTCTAAAAATGTGTCCGACCCCCTACATGTCGTTTTAATCCAAAGCCGGATTGTGCCAGTACATTAGTGCATTATTATGACGAAAAAAAAGCAGAAGATAAGATAGGAATACTGCAAGGTGAGCTGCAGGGGGTCGGGCAGATATTTTGGGATCTGATGCGGGTGCAAGTTTGATCCGGCATCTGCCACGGTAAACCGGACCTGTTCACTGGGCATACTACGGGTCCGGCCATGGTTCGTCCCATGCGTATAACTGCCACACACATGCGGCACCTCCCCCATTTTCAGGCCCCTGGCCCGGAAAAATATGCGCGATCCCGCGTACCGCTGAACGCGATCAGGATCCGAACGGGATCACATGGAGATCGAAATGGCCCCTGCATCCCGGATTTCACGTCTTTTCGTGTATGCGCGATTGCGGCAAGGATCCGGTCAGGATTGCTATCACCTGCATAATCTCCGACGTAATCATCGTTTTCAGCGTTCCGCGCTTCCAAAAAAAATCCGCAGGGGCCCGCAGGCCGGGTGTGCGATTGTCCCTTTCGCGCAGGATCTGTGTAAGGATCCTGGAAACGGTAATTTTCGGAATCTTTCCTGCATTGGAATCCATTTCCAGATTATCCGCAATCTGAATATTGTTTCAGCAATAGATCCCGGCTGAATATACGGGGAAAACAGGGGGATCATCTTTAAATGGTTGACTGTGTTATATGTAGATCCACAAAATCTGATGACGAACCGACGAAAACCGCCCCCAAAAGGGACAGGTGTCGGTTCCGAGGGAAAAACAATCAGGGCAACAAGGTTTATATACCTCAATGCCCTACATTGTAAGCCCGTGAATGCGTGAAAAATCACGACGAAATTCACAGTTCAGATTCCCTTGATGAAGAATCAAACACGCAGGTTTTACCTGCCTTGGTTCCGATGGGAAAAAACTGCATGTAACAAGGTATAAATATCCTTGAAACATACAGTAATAGCCCGTGTTCAATCAAGCAACACGACGAAACAATAGCACAAATTTTCTTTGATGGAGATCCAACGATACCTGGCTTGACCAGAGTTGGTTCTGACGTTGATACTGGCAATGCGGAAATTTGTTTAGTAACCGCTAATTCCTTAGAACAAGTTCAGATACGTGTGCGTACGAAGAGTACAATTAATTCTGGTTGATCCTGCCAGAGGCCACTGCTATCGGAGTTCGATTAAGCCATGCGAGTCGAGAGGTGCAAGACCTCGGCATACTGCTCAGTAACACGTGGACAATCTAACCTAC
>Ga0153915_10000195_pt1 | contig 54517 bp, 52 predicted proteins | sample Opewatmetagenome_2_FD_107003 | JGI IMG/M metagenome (GOLD analysis project Ga0153915, IMG submission 107003) | Freshwater wetland microbial communities from Ohio, USA - Open water 3 Core 3 Depth 3 metaG | ecosystem: Environmental > Aquatic > Freshwater > Wetlands | place: USA: Ohio, Lake Erie...
CTACCTGCTCGACCGGTCGCTGGTGGTCATCGCCGACGCCACGGGCCCCGCGGGCGCACGGGCCGACCTACTTCGCGTCGACGCAGCCCGGGTGGAGCGCGCCTTCGCCGGCGAGGCGACCGTGGCCCCGGCCTGGGCCCTCTTGGAGCTGGAGGTCGCTGCCGGCTACTTCCCGGTGCGCGGTCCGGATGGCGAGGTGAAGGCGGTGCTGGCGCTCGAGGCGGGCCAGTCCTTCGGTGCGGCCCGCGCCGGGCTGGCGCGAGCGCTGGCCGTCGGGGCTTCCCTTTCCCTGGCGAGCGCGCTGGCGATGGCGCTGGTAGCGGCCCGCTGGGCGCGCGGCGAGCGGCTGCGACGCGAGGCCGCGGCGCGCGCCGCGCGCGGGGAGGCGGTGGCCAGGATGGCGGCGGTGGCGGCCCACGAGATCCGGACGCCGCTCGGCGTCATCCGCGGCAGCATCGAGCTGATGCGGGAGCGGGCGGCCGGGACGCTTCCGGAGCGCGACCGGGCCGCGCTGGCGGACGTCCTCGCGGAGGTGGAGCGGCTGCGGCAGCTCACCGAGGACCTCCTCGACCTCGCCGCGGACCGCCCGCTGGCTCTCGCGCCCACCGACGTGGCCGAGGTCCTGGCGGACGCGGCCCAGGGGCTGCGAGCGTCCCATCCCGCGGTGGAGGTGCGTCTGGAGGTGACGGCGCTGTCGAAGGTGGACGCCGATCCCGGGCGGCTTCGCCAGGCGGTCGCCAACCTGCTGGCCAACGCCGCCCAGGCGGGCGCGCGGACCGTCGAGGTACGCGGGGCCGCGCTGGACGGCACGATCCTGATCACCGTCCGGGATGACGGCCCCGGCATCTCCCCGGACATCCGCGATCGCCTCTTCGACCCGTTCGTCACCGGGCGGGCCGGTGGGACGGGGCTGGGGCTCGCCATCTCCCGGCGCTTCGTGGAGCGCCACGGCGGGACGCTCCGCCTGCTGGCTGAGGAGGGCCGGGGCGCGGCCTTCGAGATGCGCCTGCCGGCGCTCCCCGGATAGGATCCGGGCATGGCGCGCATCCTGGTGGTGGACGACGAACCCAAGCTGGGGGCGCTCGTCGCCGAGATGCTCCAGGCCGACGGGCACGCGGTGATCCGCTCCGCGGGAGGCCGGGAAGCCCTGGAGCGGCTCGGCGCGGAGCGCTTCGACGTGGTGCTCACCGACCTGCGGATGCCGGAGGTGGACGGGCTGGGGGTGCTGCGAGGGGCGCGCGCGCTGTCGCCGGCTCCCGAGGTGGTGGTGATGACGGCCTACGGGACCGCCCAGAACGCCGTGGAGGCCATGAAGGCCGGCGCGGCCGACTACCTGGTGAAGCCCTTCTCCATGGACGAGCTCCGCCTGCGGGTGCGGCGCCTGGCCGCCCAGCGCGCGGCTGAGGAGCGCAGCGAGCGGCTGGTGGAACGCCTCATCCCCGACCTGGTCGCCGAGAGCGCGAAGATGCGAGCCGTCCTGGCGGCAGCCCGCCAGGTCGCGGGCACGGACGCCACCGTGCTCCTGCTCGGCGAGAGCGGCACCGGCAAGAGCCGGCTGGCGAGCTTCATCCACTACCAGAGTCAGCGGGCGGCGGGCCCGCTCGTCGAGGTCCACTGCGCGGCACTTCCCGAGACCTTGCTCGAGGCCGAGCTCTTTGGCCACGAGCGGGGCGCCTTCACCGGCGCGGAGCAGCGGCGCCGGGGCCACCTGGCCGCCGCGGACGGCGGCACTCTTTTCCTCGACGAGATCGGGGAGATCACCCCGGCGACCCAGGTGAAGCTGCTGCGATTCCTGCAGGACCGGACCTTCGTGCCCCTCGGCTCGACGGATGTCCGCAAGGTCGACGTGCGGGTGGTGGCGGCCACGAACCGCGATCTCGGCGGGGCGGTGAAGGCGGGCGCGTTCCGCGAGGACTTCTACTACCGGCTCAACGTCTTTGCCATCGAGGTGCCGCCGCTGCGCGAGCGCCGGGAGGACGTGCTGCCGATCGCGGAGAAGCTCCTGGCGGCCCGGGGCCTGCCCTCCTCCAAGCTCACGGAGGCCGCCCGCCGCCGCCTTCTCGATCACGGCTGGCCCGGCAACGTGCGCGAGATGGAGAACGCGCTGGAGCGGGCGCTCATCCTGTGTGGCGAGGAGCCCATCGGGCCCCAGCACCTGCCGGCGCCGGCTGGCTCTGCCCGGGGGTCGCGCGCGGCCGACGCGCTCGTCGATGGCTTCGACCTCGACGCCTTCGAGCGGGAGCTCCTATACGCCGCGCTGGAGCGTGCCGGGGGCAACAAGAGCGCGGCGGCGAGGCTCCTGGGGATCACGCGGCGGCGGCTCTACTCGAGGCTGTCCAGCCTGGACGAGCCGGAGCGCGATCCGGCTTGAGGGCGCCCGCGGGGCCCTTGGCAGCGGAAGGCTGCCTCTTGCAGGGGCCCCCAAGGCGTGACAACGTCCCCTCGATCGGGAGGCCGCGCTTCGACGGGTGCGACCACGCCGACCGCAAGGTCGACTACCGACGGGATTCAGGGGGAAACGTGGTTCGTCCCGCTGGGGAGCCGGAATCGGGCGAGACGCGAACGCTCATCGCGCGCGCCTTCACGCTGGTCGAGGACGTCGTCTACATCGGCATCGGCGTGCTCCTCGCCTTCAGCGCGGGCATCCTGCTGGTGAACGGCGGCCTGGGCCTGTGGCGCGCCTCGCTGGAAGGGGCGCCGCTCCCCGGGGTGATCAACCTCCTCGACCGGACGCTGTTGGTGCTGATGCTGGTCGAGCTGCTCTACACGGTGCAGGTGTCGTTCCGCGAGCACGCGCTGCTGCCGGAGCCCTTCCTGGTCGTGGGGCTCATCGCCGCCACCCGGCGGATCCTGGTCGTGACCGCCGAGTTCTCGGTCACCGGCAAGGACGGCGCTCCTGAGCATTTCCGCGACGGCATGCTGGAGATCGCGCTCCTCACCCTGATGACAGTGGCCCTGGTGGCGTCGCTGCTGATGCTCCGGCGGGTGCGGGATCCGGCGAAGTTGGCGGCGCCGCGGTCGTAGCCGGGGTTCGGGGCCGCGACACGACCGCGACGGAGCAGGCCACCGCCACGGGCCCCACGAACAGGCCGACCGCTCCGAACAGCGCCAGGCCGCCGAGGTGGACCGGCGCTTCCGCTTCCCCGACCCTTTCGGGAGCCCGCGCCGAGGGCGCGACGCCGGGCGGTTGGTAGAATGCGATGGGGGGACCGAAGTTCTCGGCTCGCCCGAACGCGTCGCGCCGTGCCGGCGGGGAGTGACCTGCATGTCCACTTTCATCGGTCTCGTCGTCTTGGCCCTCGACGTCTGGGCCATCGTCAGCATCTGGCAGAGCCGCGCCGACAAGGAGAAGAAGCTGCTGTGGATCGTGGTGGTGATCCTCCTGCCGGTCATCGGACTCGTCGCCTGGCTGGTCGCCGGGCCGCGCAAGGCCTGACGGGGCCTTCGCCGTCGCCAGCCTAGGGCCAGCTCCCATGGCGCACGTCGCGCTAGCGCTCGTCATCGCCGCCGCCCTGCCGATTCCGGTGCGGCACGCGCTGGGTACGCTCCATGGTTTCCCGTCGATGAGCGATGCTCACGGGAACATCATCGCGGACGGCGTTCTGACGCAGGAGGTTGCCGGAGACGGGGTGGTGGTCCGTATCCACTGGGCGTTCGCCGACGGGCGGCAGGCGGAGGAGCACGACGAGTTCCGCTCCGGGCACACGCTGGCGCAGGAGCGCTTCTCGATGGTGGAGACGAGGGGCGGGATCGAGCAGCGCCGGTTCGAGGTGGACTTCTCGACCGGGAAGGCCTCATCTTCCGTCCGCGACGAGAAGGGCCACGTCGATCGCGACGACGTCCAGATCGAGCTGCCGCGGGGGCGATCCTTCGCCGGCTACGGCACCGCGCTCGCCGTGACGCAGCTCGCGCTCGGCCCCGGCGAGAAGGCGGAGATCACTTTCGTCGCGTTCACGCCGAGGCCGCGGACGGTCACGCTGCAGGTGCAGCGCGAGGGCGAGCAGCAGGTGGACGTCGCGGGCCGTGCCATCGCGTGCGATCGCTACACGCTCCACCCCGAGATCCCCTTCCCGCTCAAACTCTTCGCTGGCGCGAAGGACGCGCACCTTTGGCTCACGCACGCGGCGCCCCCGGCGCTCGTCCGCGCCGAGCAGAACCTCGTGACGAAGGACGACCCGCAGGTCGTGATCGACGTGACGCCGCGCGGCGCTGCGCGCTCGACCGCAGGCGCTGGGGTGCGCCGCGGAAATTGAGCTCGCAGGCGCCTTCGCCAACTCAAGTCAGTGCTGGAGGCCGAGACATCCCGGTAGCCGAGCTCACGCGGCGCCGTTCGTCCATCCGGCCGACGGCGAGCAGGATCCCGAAGATGATCGCCTCGGGTCGGGGCGGGCAGCCGGGGATGAAGACGTCGACGGGCAGGACCTCGCCCGCGCCGCCCGCGCTCGCGTAGCTCCTTCCGGCGATGCCGCCCGAGGTGGCGCAGGCGCCGACGGCGATCGCGATGCGAGGCTCCGGGACCGCCTCCCAGGTCCGGCGGACGGCGGGCTCGAGGTTGCGCGTCACCGGTCCCGTCACGATGACGCCGTCGGCGTGGCGGGGCGAGGCGACGAAGTCGATGCCGAGACGGCGGACATCGTAGACGGGGTTGAGGAGCGCGGTGAGCTCCCAGTCGCAGGCGTTGCACGATCCCGAGTCGAGATGGCGCAGGTGGAGCGAGCGGCCGAGCGTGCGCCGGATCCGCTCGGCGGCGCCGCCCTGCGGCGGCGCCGCGGGAACCGGCACGGCGAAGCCGCCGGGGCCGCTCGCGACCTCGACGACGAGGCTCCCGCGCGAGCGCGACGCGAGCTCGACCTCGCGCCCGAGCTCGATCGCGCCGTCGGGAGAGGCCTCGGCGCACCGCCCGCAGAAGACGCAACGGCCGAGATCGATCGCGTAGCGCCCCTCTCCGGCGGCGATGGCGCCCGACGGGCAGGTGGACGCGGGCGGGAGCGCCTCCATCGGGCTGCCCGGGCGGACGCGCGGCGCGCCGCGGAAGCGCTCCGGGATCCGCGCGGGGCCGTCGGGGTAGGAGATCGTCACGATCCCGGTGCGCAGGCTCCTCAGGATGGCGGTCAGCATGCTCGAGGCCCCCCGGGTGTCATCGGTCCGTGCACGAGTAGCAGAGCTCGAAGCTCTTGTTGACGAGGGGGAAGTCCGGGATGATCGAGCTCTGCGCGGCGATCGCGACCGCGGGCCAGTTCGCGAAGCTCGCCGATCTCAGGTGGTAGCGGTCGACGCGGCCGGTGGCGTCGGAGCGGAGCCAGTGGATCGCGGCGCCCCGCGGCGACTCGATCGATGCGAGGCCGATCTTCCACGGGGGCAGCGCCTCCGGCATGGCGGCGAGGATCGGCCCCGCGGGCAGGCTCCCGAGGAGCGCGCGGACGATCCGCATCGACTCGCGCGCCTCGGCGACGCGCACCATCACGCGGGCGTGTACGTCGCCGTCCGTCTCGGTCGGGACGGACGGCCTTTGCGCGCCCTCGCCCGCGTAGGCGGCATGCGGATGGTCGCGCCGGGCGTCGCGGTCGACGCCGCTCGCGCGCGCCGCGACGCCGGTCACGCCGAGCGCGACGGCGTCCTTCTGCGAGAGGAGGCCGGTCCCGTCGAGCCGGTCGAGGACGGTCGGGTTGTTCTCGATCCGCTGGACGAGGCTCTCGAGCGCCTCCGAGGTCGTGGCCATCGCGGCCTCGATCGAGCGCCCGAGGTCGGCGGTGACGTCCTGACGGACGCCACCGGGGGCGACGAGTCCCCGCAGGAAGCGATGGCCGGCGACCTGCTCGTTCAGCTGCTGGAGCGCCTCCTTCATGCGCAGCCCGGCCGAGGTGCCGTAGTGGTAGCTCGCCCCGGCCGCGACGTTGCCGACGTCGCCGACGTGGTTGTAGAGCCGCTCGAGCTCGAGCGCGATCGTGCGAAGCGCGCGGGCCCGAGCCGGCGCCACGATCCCGGCGATCTGCTCGCTCACCTCGCAGAACCCGAGGCCGTGCGAGAGCGAGCAGACACCGCACATCCGCTCGGCGACGAAGAACGCGTCCTCGAACGAGAGCCCCTCCATCCGCTTTTCGAGCCCGCGGTGCGTGTAGAAGAGGCGCGCGTCGAGGTTCAGCACCGACTCGCCGACGGTGCTGAACCGGAAGTGGCCGGGCTCGATGATGCCCGCGTGGATCGGCCCCACCGGCACCTCGAAGACGCCCTCTCCCTCCACGGCGAGGTGGGGGAACTCCTCCGCGGGCAAGACGGGTGGGCGCGAGGCGGCGTCGAAGCGCTTTCGCAGCGGGTGAAGCCCCTCCGGCCAGCCGTCGTGGACGACGAGCGGCCTCGGGTCCGGGTGGCCGTCGAACACGATGCCGAAGAGGTCGTGCGCCTCGCGCTCGTGCCAGCTCGCGGCGGGGATCCGGTCGGAGATCGACGGCACGGCGGGCCGGGCGGGATCGAGCGAGACCTCGAGCGTCACGAAGAGGTCGGGCAAGGGCGGCGCCACTCCCCCGGTGGGCTCGAAGACGTAGCGGACCTCGAGGTCCCGGCCGGCGTTCGCCTCGTCGTCGGTCGCGGCGAGCGTCGCGAGGCCGAGGCCGAGCGCGGTCAGCTCCGCCGCGGCGGCCGGAACGTCCTCCGCGCGCTCCAGCCGGACGGTGAGGTCGCAAGGGCGAGGACCGGGTTCGATCGCGCCGCGGCGGGCGAGCTTCTCCTTCACCGCCGCCAGCATGGGCGCGCGTTCAGCCAAGGACGATCTCCGTCGCGCGGGCGAGCAGGCGGTCAAGGGACGCCGGGATCGACAGGCCGAGCAGTACCATCACCGAAGAGAGGAGGAGCATCCCGAGAAGCGGCGATCGCGCCTCGCGCTGGCGGTCCACCGTCGCCTCGGCCGTGCCGAAGGCCATCTGCCCGACGTGGAGGATGAGCCCCGCGAAGATGACGACGACCATGAGGAGGAAGATCGCGACCGATGCGTACCGGCCCGCGGCGAGCCCCGCCCGCAGGATGATGAGCTCGCTCACGAAGATCGAGAAGGGTGGCGTCCCGGCGAGCGAGAACGCGCCCATGAGCAGCAGCGTCCCGGCGAACGGCGCGACGCCGAGGTAGCCCTTGATGACGCGCATGTCGCGAGTGCCGTAGCGGCCGATCGCGTCGCCGGCGACGAGGAAGACGAGCGCCTTCGTCACCCCGTGGTTGATGACGTGCAGGAGCGCCCCGTACGTCCCGAGCCGCCCGCCGAAGCCGAGCCCGAGCGCCACGATCCCGACGTGCTCGACGGAGTGGTAGCCGAGGAGCCGCTTGATGTCGTGCTGGACGATGATGAACGGCGTCGCCACGACGACCGACATGATGCCGAAGAGGAGGAGCAGCCCCCCGCTGAACTCGGGGCCGCAGGCGCCGCGCGCGATCGTGTGGAAGCGGATGATCCCGAGGAGCGCGCACTTGATGAGCGCCCCGGAGAGCAGCGCCGACACCGGGGTGGGCGCCTGGCTGTGCGCGTCGGGGAGCCACATGTGGACGGGCGCGAGGCCGGCCTTCGTCCCGTAGCCGACCACCACGAAGATGAAGCCGATGCGGATGATGCCGGGGTCGAGCTTGTGCGCGATGGCGGCGATGCTCGACCAGTTCATCGCCCCGGCGAAGACCTCGCCGTGCGCGGCGACCGCCGCGCCGTACACGAGCACGGTGCCGAAGAGGCCGAAGGAGATGCCGATCGTCGTGACGATGATGTACTTCCACGCCGCCTCGAGCCCGTGCTTGTCGCCGTGGAACCCGACGAGCAGCGCCGACGTGATGGTCGTGCCCTCCATCGCGATCCAGAGGATCCCGAGGTTGTCGGCGAGCACCGTGACGACCATGGTGGCGATGAAGCCGTGGACGAGCGCGAAGTACCAGCGCAGCCGGTCCTTGCGCATCTGCCCGCGGGCGAGCTCCTGGCGCATCCAGCCCACCGTCGCGATCGCGACGGCCACGGCGAGCAGCCCGACGAGGAGCAGGAACAGCACCGCGAGGTCGTCCGCGCGGAAGACCCCGAGCGCGCTCACCGGGCCGCTCACGGCGACGCGACGCGCGATGGCCGCCGCGAGCGCCAGGACGGCGAGCGAGCTTCCGACGTCGAGGGCGGCGAGCGCGCGCCGGTCGCGCACGAGGAGCATGGCGAGGCCGGCGGCGAACGGGACGAGCGGGGCGAGCCAGAGCAGGTTCGAGGTCATCCTCAGCCCTTGAGGGACTCGAGATCCGCGATGTCGGTGTCCACGCTCGAGCGCACCCGCAGGACCAGGATCCCCATGACGAGCGCGCCGAGGACCACGTCGAGGATGACGCCGATCTCGATGATGAGCGGCATGCCCTGGCTGATCGCCATCGCGGTGAAGAAGATGCCGTTCTCCGAGGCGAACAGCCCCACCATCTGCACCAGCGCCTTGCGGCGCGACGCCATCACGAGGACGCCGATGAGGATCAGCGTGACCCCCACCGGCAGCGCGTTCCCGGTGATGGTCTGGCGCACCGGGCCCAGCGAGGCGTTCAGGTGGAACGCCAGCACGACGATGCCGGACGCGGCGATGAGCGTGAGGGTCATCGGGATGGCCGGCTCGATCTCGCGCGAGATCTGGACCGTCCGGACGACGCGGATGAGGAGCCAGGGGAGGACGAACGCCTTCACGACGATGGTGATGCCGGCGATGACCCACAGGTCCGGGTTGCCGGTCGCCGCGGCCAGGACCGCGCCGGCGATGCCGAGGAAGACCGCCTGCAGGGCCACCGCGTAGATGGCGCGGAAGAGCTGGCCCGAGGCGAGGATGACCAGCATCGTGAAGAGGAGCAGCGCGCCCAGGACGTCGATGAGGCGGGTGGCGAGCTCGACGGTCACAGCACCCTCAGCGCGAGCGCGAGGAAGGCGGAGACGAGGCCGAGCCCGAGGAACTGCGGCACGCGGAAGAAGCGCAGCTTCGCGTAGGACGACTCGACCACGGCGAGGAACGTGGCGAGCAGGAGCACCTTCGCGGCGAACGCGCCGAGCGCGAGCGCGATCTCGGGCGGCGCCAGGCCGCGGGCGAGGCCGGGCGGGAAGAAGAGCGTCGCGACGAGCGTGAGCGTGACGAGCTGCTTCACGTGCGTCGCGAGCGCGATGCAGGCGAGGCCCGGGCCGGAGTGCTCGAGCAGCATGCCCTCGTGGAGCATCGTCAGCTCGAGGTGGGTGTCCGGGTTGTCCACCGGGATCCGCCCGGTCTCGGCGAGCGCGAGGATGAGCATCCCGAAGAGCGCGAGCAGGTCGGGGGCCTGCCACGACAGCGCGGCGAGCGAGTCGCGCCGCGCGGCGAGCTCGCCGAGGTCGGTCGTCCCGGCCGCGACGGCGACCGAGAAGACGGCGAGCATCAGCGCCGGCTCGACGAGGAGGCCCACCGTCATCTCGCGCGAGGCGACCATCCCGCCGAACGCGCCCCCCGCGTCGAGCGCGCCGATGGCGAGGAGGAAGCGCGCGAGCGCGAGCAGGCCGAGGAGCAGGATGGAGTCCCCGACCGGCAGGAGCGCGGGGCCCGACGGCGCCCAGAGCACGGGCAGCATCGTCGCCGCGGTGACGGTGGCGGCGAGGACGAGCGCCGGCACCGCCCGGAAGAAGGGCGTCGCGGTGTCGCTCCGCACCGTCCCCTTGCGCAGGAGCTTCGCGAGGTCGCGGTACGGCTGCAACAGGCTCGCGCCGCGCCGGCACTGGAGGCGCGCCTTGAGCTTCTGGACGTAGCCGGTCACGAGCGGCCCGAGGAGCACGAGCAGGCCGGTCTCGGTGGCGATCCTCACGATGTGCTGGGTCCGCTCCATGGCTTCAGGGTCTCGCGAAGACGAGCAGCGCGACGGTGAGCGTCACGAGCACGAAGCCGATGTAGCCGTGGATCCGCCCGGTGCTGTACTCGCGGATCTCCTGCGCGGTCGCGTTCACCCAGTGCTTCACCCGCGCGTAGATCATCGTCTCGGCGAGGTCGACCACCTCGCCCGTGTAGGCGAGCCGGCGGAGGACGTAGGGCGACGGCCCGGTCTCCCTCTCGATCTGCCGGCGCGGGCGGTAGACCGCCGCGAAGATGAGGCGGAGCGGCTTCGCGAACGCCGTCGCGGTGTAGTCGAAGCGGGCGGTCGGTGTCATCCCGCAGGTCCACGTCGGCGCGAGCCGGCGCGGCGCCTCGCGCGGCCAGCCGCTCACGACCCAGGCTGCCGCGGCGAGGAGGGCGAACAGCGCCGCCGCGACCGTCATCGAGATCGCGGTCGCCTCCAGGCCGTTCACCGGGCCCCCCGCCGTGAGGACGAGCGGGCCGCGCGCGGTGACGACGGCGCTCGCGCCGAGGCCGCCGAGCAGCTCCGCCGTGGGCCGGTCGAAGAGCGGCATCGCGAACCCGGGGGCAAGCCCGAGCGCGATGCACGCGAGGGCGAGGAGCGCCATCCCCGCGATCATCGGAGCGGGCGACTCCCGGGCGTGCTCGGCGTGCGAGGAGCGCGGCCTCCCGAGGAACGTCACGCCGAACGCCTTGGCGAAGCAGGCCGCCGCGAGGCCACCGGTGAGGGCGAGCATCGAGGCCGCGACGCCGGCGAGGAGCCCCGAAGCCCCGCCGAGCCGCACGCCCCCGAGCAGGAGCGCCTGGAACGTCATCCACTCGCTCACGAAGCCGTTCAGGGGCGGCAGTGCCGAGATGGCGATCGCGCCGAGGAGGAAGAGCCACGCGGTCCACGGCATGCGCCGGGCGAGCCCGCCGAGCTCCTCCATGTTGCGGATCCCGGTGCGGGCCAGGACGCTGCCCGCGCCGAGGAAGAGGAGCCCCTTGAACGCCGCGTGATTGAGCGTGTGGAGGAGCGCTGCGGCCAGCGCCAGCGTGGCGAGGGGTTGCGGGCCGCGGCCGCCGCCGAGCACCATCGCGAGCCCCGCGCCGATGAGGATGATGCCGACGTTCTCCACGCTGTGGTACGCGAGCAGGCGCTTGAGATCGTGCTGCTGGAGCGCGAGGAGGACGCCGATGACGGCGGACGCGCTCCCGAGGAGGAGGACCGTCCACCCCCAGGATGCGGGGAGCGGCCCCGAGGCGGGCGCGAGCAGGTCGAAGCCGAAGCGGAAGATCCCGTAGAGCGCGATCTTCAGCATCACGCCGGACATGAGCGCGGAGACGTGGCTCGGCGCCGCCGGGTGCGCCTTCGGGAGCCAGACGTGCAGCGGAACGACGCCCGCCTTCGCGCCGAAGCCGGCGAGCGCGAGCATGAAGAGCGCCGTGCGCGTGCGGCCGTCGAGGCCCCGCGCGGCGGAGCGGAGCGCCGCGAAGTCGAACGCCTGCGCGTGGTCGGCGAGAGTGAGGAACACGACGAGGAGCGCCGCGGTCCCGGCATGCGCCATGACGAGGTAGAGGAGGCCCGCGCGCGCGTTCTCCTCGCGCGGGTCGCTCACGACGAGGACCCAGCTCGCGAGCGTCATGCCCTCCCAGGCGAGCAGGAACGTCATCGCGTCGCCGGCGCAGCAGACGAGCGCCATGCAGGCGACGAAGGCGGCGAGGGCGAAGGTCTGGAGCACGGGCGCCTTCGCGTGCGCGCCGAGGTAGGACGGACCGTAGATGGCGGCCGCGGCGGTGACGAGGGCGACGACGACGAGGAAGAACGCCGAGAGGCCGTCCACCGAGAGCGACATCTCGGCGAACGGGAAGAGGCGCGGCAGGGCGAGGTGCGGCGGCGCTGCGGCTCCGCCCGCGAGCACGGAGAGCGCGAAGGCCGCTCCGCCGAGCGCGCCGGCCAGGACCAGAAGATGTCCCAGCCAGACCACGATACGGGTCAAAGGGGGTTGACCGTCCATGGCAACCCGCGAATCGTACTCCCCTCGACGAGCAAGTCGAGGATCTCGCGAGCCGGCGCGTCACGGGCGCCCTCGTCCCGGACGGTCTTCGATGAACCAGTGTTCTCGGAGTTGACCCGAGGCCCGTGACCAGACTAACACTGTCGGTCAATCGCTCAAGGGCGACAACGACTACTCGCCACCTGCAAGGACGGCAGCAAGTACCGCTTCTGGAGCGAGTCACTTGCCAAGCGCGAATCACACCCGTGCGAGGCGCCTGCGCGCGTGCTGAAGCCCCCTGAAATCGGCTTGACCCGGTTGTCGTACGAGAGATCATGGACGAGGCCGTCGAGCGAACAGCAGGGCTCGCCGCTGCTCACCTCGCGGGACCGAGGAGTGAGGGGGCTGTCAACATGGCCAGCGATTCCTACCCGCCGCTGCTGCGGCGCCTCATCTTGGGCGCCACGGCGCTCTCGCTGCTCGCTGGCTGTGGGAGCGGGAGCGACTACGTCGCAGCCTGTCGGGCGCGTCAGTCCACCCAGCTCGAAGGCGTTCACGGCTGCATCACGGCGTCGAACGACGTCGGCAACCCGTCGGTGGAGCCCCTGTCGGATTTCCCGGTGGAGATCTTCGAGTCCGCGCCGCCGCCCACCCCCGGGGATGGCTCGACGCCGTTCGCGCAGGCGCGGTCGGACGCCGTCGGTTTCTACGAGATCGGCCTGCCTGCGGGTACCCACCAAATCTGCACCTCCTTCCGTCGATGCGCGGAGCTCACCGTTCCATCAGCGAGCAACGTCGCCCTCGACTACGACTTCGGCGTCGGCCCCGGCTGGTCGCAGCGGTGATCGTGCTCGAGACCCGCTAGCAGCGCCGCGTCGTGGTGCTCGAAGCGCCACGCGTTCCGGGTCCGGAAGACGCTGCCCATGGCTTACACGGAGGGCACGCAGGCCCAGCCCATCGGGGCCCTTTCCGCGCGGGGCGCGCCTCCGCAACGTTTGTGCAATCCCTCCAACTGAGGTCGACCGGAGGTAACCATGCCGTCCCCCTTGAGTCACGGAAAGGCTCTTCTCCTCGCCGCCTGGGCGGCCGCGACTCCGGCTTGCTCGACATCCCTTCCGCGCACGGCACCCAACGACATGCAAGTGCTCCATAGCTCGAAGGCGCGGCTCGACGGTGCGTCGATACCCGCAGGAGACGTGAACGCGGCGGCGGCCTCGAACAACGCCTTTGGCCTAGCGCTCTTCCAGGAGATCAAGGACGCCGGGCCGAGCGGGAACGTCATGTTCTCGCCCTACAGTGCCACGCTCGCGCTGGCGATGACGGAGCTCGGCGCCAGGGGTGACACCGCTCTCCAGCTCTCCAGGTCGCTCGCCTTCACGCTCGCCGACGCGCGAGCCCACCCCGCCCTCGGGGCCCTGGACCTCGCCCTCACGAGCCGAGGCAAGAACGCCCAGGGCAAGGACGGCCAGCCCTTCCGCCTGCGCATCGCGAACTCCACGTGGGGGCAGAAGGCCTTCCCCTTCACCGATGCGTTCCTCGACGCTCTCGCCGAGAACTACGGAGCAGGCGTGAACGCCGTCGACTTCCTCCAGGACGCGGAGGGAGCCCGGTTGCTCATCAACCAGTGGGTGCTCGATGCCACCGAGCAGAAGATCAAGGACCTCGTCCCGAGCGGCGCGGTCGGCCCTCTCACCCGCCTCGTGCTCATCGATGCCATCTACTTCAACGCGGCGTGGAGGAAGCAGTTCGATGCCCGGGACACGGAGGATGGCGCCTTCCACGTCGCGGCCAGGAAGGACGTCACGGTGCCGATGATGACGCAGACGGACTTCCTCGGCTACGCGGCGGGCTCGGCCTGGCAAGCGGTCGAGCTGCGCTACGACGGCGACGAGATCGGGCTCCTGGTCCTCCTCCCCGCGGAAGGGAAGCTCGCCGAGGTCGAGGCCTCGCTGGCCGGCGAGACTCTTTCGGCGATCGTCGGCCAGCTCGCCTCCACGAACGTGCGCCTCACGATGCCGAGGTGGAGGCTCGAGTGGTCTTCGTCGCTCGTGGAGGGGCTCAAGGCGCTCGGCGCGCACGATGCGTTCGATCCCGCGCGAGCCGACTTGACCGGGATCGGCGGAGCGAAGGGCGAGTTGTACGTCAGCGAAGTCCTGCAGAAGACCTTCGTTGCGGTGGACGAGCGCGGAACCGAAGCTGCTGCCGCGACATCCGTGATCGTGGGCACGACCAGCGTGCCACCTTCGCCGGTGGAGGTGCGGCTCGACCGGCCGTTCCTCTACTTCATTCGCGACGTGGCCACGGGTGCCGTGATCTTCATGGGTCGGGTCGCCGATCCCAGCGTCGATCGCTGACCTGTGGTCGCGCGGACCGCGCTCGCACAAGCTCGGCCTCGACGGGGCAGGCTCGGTGTGGTCTCCTGCCCGTCGCACCGCAACGGGAGGATCCATGCGTCTCGTCGTTTCCGCCGTCGCGCTGGCGGCCGTCGCCGCCTGCAAGACGCCCACGTCGTTCACGGGCGAATCGATGGTCGTCAACGGCCCCGCCGGCTGCAAGGTGACCTGCGAGGGCTGGGGCATGGAGCTCGTCGGGATGGTGAAGATGGGCGAGTACTCCGACGGCTGCATCTGCCAGGTGAAGCCGCCGCCGGCCCAGCCTTCGGCCATGCCGCCCGCCGGTTCGCAGCCGCCGCCCGAAGGTCGGCCCGCCGCTGGCAAGCCGTCGGCAGCGACGATCCCCGCTGCGGCCGGCGTGTACATGCAGATGGTGGCAGCCGCAGCCGCCGCGGCCCAGCAGAGCCGCAACATGATGGAGCACCCGTATGTGCCGCACTCGCCCGTGGGCTCGCCCGGTTGGCGGCCCGGGCTGCCCTGAGTCCCTTCGGGCGCAACCAAGGTGAGGTTCCGGCGCGTGGCGAACCGCATCGGCGACGCAAGGGTAGGAAGCGCGGCTCGTCCGGCCATGGGGCTGGTACCCGACAGGCCCTGGCGGGCCCCAGTACGTCTGCGTACGAGACAGAGCGTCGCCTCGCCACGAGAGAGGACCAGTCATGCCAGCCCCACGTCACGTCGCCGTGCTCGTCGGTAGCCTCCGCAAGGAGTCCTTCAGCCGCAAGATCGCGCGCGCCATCGCCGAGGTCGCACCTCCGTCCATGAAGATCGAGATCGCCGAGATCGGAGGGCTGCCGCTCTACAACCAGGACGACGATGGGGCGAGCCCGCCGCCGGCTTGGAAGGCGTTCCGCGAGCGCATCCGGGGCTCCGACGCGGTCCTCTTCGTGACGCCGGAGTACAACCGGTCGGTCCCGGGGGTCCTCAAGAACGCGATCGACGTCGGCTCTCGCCCGTACGGGCAGAGCGCCTGGAGCGGCAAGCCGGGGGGCGTCGTGAGCGTGTCGCCCGGCGCCCTCGGCGGGTTCGGCGCGAACCACCACCTCCGGCAATCGCTCGTCTTCCTCGACGTGCCGGTGATGCAGCAGCCGGAGGCGTACGTGGGCGGCGTCGCAACCTTGCTGGACGCCGAGGGCAAGCTCACGAACGAGGACACGCGGGAGTTCCTTCGGAAGTTCGCCGCGGCCTTCGCCGCCTGGATCGAGGCGACTGCGAGGCACTGAGCGCTCGACCTCTCGACCATGAAGGAGGCCTATGCCGGCGCCGGCCCTCGCGATGCCGCTCGACGGCCCCCGCCTCCGGCACCGTATCGCTTGAGCGTCAGGGCTCGTCGAGGTCGTAGCGGTGGACCGGGTGCGGCAGGTCGGTCGAGGTCCGGCGCACCAGCTCCTCCAGCCGGCCGGAGCGCATCTCGTAGACCCAGCCGTGGAGCCATGGGCGCCCCTCCTTCTTCCAGGCCCGCTGGATCACCGAGGTCTTGGCGAGGTGGTCCACTTGCTCGATGACGTTCAGCTCCACGAGCCTCCGCGACCGCGCCTCCTCGTCGGGGAGGGCGCTCAGCTCGGTCTGGTGGCGCTCGGCGCAGTCCTTGATGTTCTGCAGCCAGCGGTTGATGAGGCCGAAGTCGTGGCGCGACATCGCCGCCTTCACGCCGCCGCACCCGTAGTGGCCGCAGACGATGATGTGCCTCACGCGAAGCCGCTCCACCGCGTAGGAGATCACCGTGAGCATGTTCAGGTCGGTGTGGACGACCTGGTTCGCCACGTTGCGGTGAACGAACAGTTCGCCCGGCTGGCAGCCGGTCACCGTCTCGGCCGGGACCCGGCTGTCGGAGCAGCCGATCCAGGCGAACTCGGGATCCTGGCCGTCCTCGAGCCGCGTGAAGTAGTCGGACCGCTCGGCGAGTCGCTCCGCGACCCAGCGCCGGTTGTGGTCGAGAAGGCGCTTGTAGCCGTCCATGCTCATGGACCGCGAGGGTAGCAGAAGCCGGGACCGTCCGATCCCGGACCGGCCCCTAGCCGAGCGTCTGCAGCCCCGCCGCGATGCCGTTCACCGTGAAGAGGAGCGCCTCCTCCAGGCGCTGCCGCTCCGGCCCCCCGGCCCGGCGCAGCCGACCGAGGAGCTCGATCTGGACGTGCGAGAGCACGTCCACGTAAGGGTTCCGCCGCGCCGCCGCCTGCCCGACCGCGGGCCAGGGCGACATGAGCGACGGATCTTCCGTGACGTCCAGGATCCCCCGGACGGTCCGCCCGTGCTCCTCGCGGATGATGTCGAAGACCGCGCGGTCGCCGGGCGACGCGAGCTGCGCGTAGTGCGAGGCCACGTCCATGTCGGCCTGAGTGAGCGCGAGCCGCGCGTTGTCCACGATGCCCCGGAGGGATGGCCAGTCCCGGTAGAGCTCCCGGGCCCGCTCCAGCCCGTGCGCGGCGACGACGGCCTCGAGCGCGGTGCCGAGGCCGAACCAGCCGGGGATCCCGTGCCGGCTCTGGTTCCAGGAGAAGACCCACGGGATCGCCCGGAGCGCCTCGAGCCCCGGCTTGCCGCCACGGCTCGCCGGGCGCGACGCGAAGCGCAGCTCGGGGACCTCCTCCATGGGGGTCGCGGCGAGCGCGTACCGCGTCAGCCGGTCGGGGTCGTCCACGAGCCGCCGGTAGGCGGCGCGCGCCGCCGTGGCCCCTTCCTCCAGGATCCGCTCGCGCTCCAGGGACGCGTCGTCGGCCGCCGAGCCGGGAGGGCCCACGGACGCGACGAGCACCGCGTTCACCATCTGCTCGAGGTCGCGACGCGCGATCCCGGCGCGGCCGTACTTCGCCGCCACCGTCTCGCCCTGCTCGGTGACCCGGAAGCGGCCGCGCAGCGCCGCGCGCGGCTGGGAACGGATCGCCCGGTTGGCCGGCCCGCCGCCGCGGCCGACCGCGCCCCCGCGGCCGTGGAAGACCGTCAGGACGACCCCCTCCTCCTCCGCCGCCCGCGCGAGAGCGAGCTGGGCCCGGTGCAGCGCAACCTGGCTCGCCACGTACCCCACCTCCTTGCCGCTGTCCGAGTAGCCGATCATCACCTCCAGCTCGTTCCCCAGGGCGGCCCGAAGCGGCCCGATCCCGAGCGCCCGCCGGGCGATCGCTCCGGCGGCCTCCAGATCCTGCAGCTGCTCGAGGAGCGGCACCGGCCGGAGCTCGTCTGGCGCGAGCCTCGCCGCCCGCGCGAGGAGGAGGACCTCGAGGAGGTCGCTCGGGGAGTGGGTGAAGCTCACGATGTAGCGCTCGCAGGCCTCCGGCCCGCTGTCGCGCCGCGCCCGCCCCACCACCTCCAGCGCCTCGACCGCCTCCCGCGTCTCCGGCGAGAGGCGGGTCCGATCGACGGCGGGGAGCGCCGCGCGGGAGAGGGTCTCGCCGAGCAGGAGCACGCGCCGCTCGTCGGGGAGCCCGAGGTAGCCGTCCGTTCCGCCCTGCCCCAGGATCTCGGCGACGGCCCGCTCGTGCACCTCGGAGTGCTGCCGGAGATCCATGGTCGCGAGGTGGAAGCCGAAGACCTCGGCGCGGCGCCGTGCGTCCCGGAGCCGGCCGTCGGCGAGCCGGGCGAGCCCGGCGGCCCGGAGCGTCCGGTCGAGCAGCCGCAGGTCGGCGAGGTAGGCGCGGGCGTCCGGATAGGCCCCCTCCGAGCGGAGCCGGGCCGCCTCGAGCCGCGCGGCGACGAACCCGAGCTTCTCGCGCCAGAGCTCCGCCGCATGGAGCGTTCGCAGCGGCGCCGAGCCGCCGTCCATCCGGGCCCGGTCGGCCTCGATCGACTCGGTCAGCTCCGCGACCGCGCCGTCCGGCGCTCCCGCGATCGACGCTGAGAGCCGCTGCCAGAGCGCCGCGGCGTCGGCCGCGAGCCTCCGGATCGCGAGGGCTCGCTGGCGCTCCAGCGCCGCTCGCGTCACCTCGGCCGTGACGAACGGGTTGCCGTCCCGGTCGCCGCCGATCCAGGTGCCGAACCGGAGGAACGGGCCCACGCGGAAGGCCGCCTCGGGCCAGGCCGCCGCGAGCGCGTCCTCCAGCTCCCGATAGACCTCCGGCACCACGTCGAGCAGCGTCCGCTCGAAGACCTGGAACCCGGCGCGCACCTCGTCGAGCGGCGACGGCCGGGACGTCCGCGACTTGCGGGTGCAGGCCAGGGCCGCCACCGCCTCCCGCAGCCCCTCCAGGACGCGGGCCCGCTCCCGCGCGCCGGCCCGCGGATCGTCGAGCCGCTCGAGCGCCGCCGAGATCTCGGCCGCGTGGTCGATCACCGTGCGCCGTCGCGCCTCGGTCGGGTGGGCGGTGAGGACTGGCATGACCAGCAGCCGGTCGAGGAGCGCCTGTACCTCTCCGGCGGTCGCTCCGGCGGCGCGCATCTCGCGTGCGGCCGAGGCGATCGAGCCGTCGGGCGGTGAGTCGGGCCGGTCGCGGTCGCGGAGCACGCGGATCCGGTGCTGCTCCTCCGCTGCGTTGATGAGCAGGAAGAAGTCGGTGAAGGCCGAGGCGAGCAGCTCGAGCTCCTCCAGCGACCGGGACGCCACCGTCGCGGCGAACGCGTCTCGCCCGCCGGGGAGGCTCCCCTGCCGGAGCGCCACCGCCGCCCGGCGGGTCCCCTCCACGAGGTCGAGCGCGCCCGGACCGTGGAGCTCCGCGACGGTCTCGCCGAGGGTCTGTCCGAGGAGCCTGATCTGGTCGCGAAGGGGGTCTCCGGAGGAGGGCATTTGCCGAAAGGTAGCCCGGCTCCCGGCCGTTGTCAGGCGGCCGCAGGGCTTTCGCGACGAAAGGCATCCGCCGCCGGCGGGTGGTGGCTCCGCGTCGCAGCGTCGTCGAGCCCCGCCAGCGAGGAGGCCGAAATCGCTCCCGAAGCGGGAGGGGTTCCGGCATCTCCTCGGCCCCGCGTCCCGTCGGGCCGGGGCGCGCTCAATACTTGTTCATGAGGCCCTTGTCCTCGATCCCGCCGCGGTAGTCCACGTCCCTCAGCTGGTTCTGGCTCCCCTCGACGATCACCCTGCCGAGAACGGTGAGGTTCCTCACCGTGTTGAAGGAGCCGGCTATCACCACGTTTCCGTCGATGACGGTCTGGTCCCGGCTCGCCCCTTCCACGGTGAGGCTCGAGCCTGCCACCGTGAAGTTGCCCCGGTAGAGGCCGGGCTGCAGCTTCACGCTGGCCCTGGCCGCGAAGCTGGCGCGCTCCACCAGGCTGCCGTATGGGTTCGCGGGAGCCTGGGCCTGCAGCCAGCGGTCCAGCCGGTTCTCGTTCTCGCGGTCGAGCACGCGTGGCTGGAGCAGGTTCGCCGCCTGGAGCTGATCCGGTGCGAACGTGAAGCGCCCGAGCACCACCTCGACCTGCCTCACGAGGAAGTAGTTCGCCGGCGCGGCCTGCTGCAGGACGCGAAGTCGGCCTTGCGAGGAGGGCTGCCGATCGATTTCCGAGAGCAGCTGCGCCAGCGCCGAATCCGAGATGGGCAGGATCGCCGGCGGCGCGGGCGGCGGCGCGACCGCGACGGGCGGCGGGGGCGGATGGCGCGGATCGCCTCTCGGCTGGGGTTGCGCGGCGTCCTCACCGAACCAGCGGTTCGGATCGCGCTGGGCGCGCCGCCATTCGCGCAGGTCCGGAGCGTCGTTCACCTGCTCGCGGACGGCGTCGAGCTGCGCGCGAGCGCGCCTCAGCGCCTGCACCACTTTCGGCTTCCCCCGGGCGCCGGCGATCGCACTGGCGATCGACTCGTCGACGTGCGCGAGCCGCTCGGCGATGTCGCCGCGATCGATCACCGCCGGCAGGTCCCGCGCGTCGTCGTCGTCGTGATCGCGAGCAAGCGACGGCAGTGGGGCCGCGAACAGCATCACCGCGAGCGTGAGCTGCTTCATGGTGGTCTCCGGCGTGGGGTTCGTCACGTGTTCTGACTGCCGCGGGCTCGACTCTATTCAAGACCCGCCGCCGTCCATCGTACTCCGTGTCGAGGCGCCTGCCTCGCCGGAAGCGGCACCCAGGCATCTTGCCGGCGCCCGCCTCCGGTGAGACCATCCGCGCTCCGCCGGAGGACACGCCGCACGCGACCCTCGCGAGATCCGCCCATGACGCGCAGCCTGCGATGGACCCAGTACCTCGCCTTCGCGACGCTCGGCCTCGTCATGAGCCTCATCGGCCCGCTCCTCCCCGCCATCCGGGCCGAGATCCCGATGAGCTACCTGGAAGCCGGGCTGGTGCTATCGGGCCAGTTCCTGGGGATGATCGTCACCGTCCCGCTGGGCGGCCACCTGGCGGACCACTTCGGCAAGAAGCCGTTCCTGATGGCGAGCGGCGTCCTCCTCGTCGCGGGCCTGGCGGGTTGCGCACTGTCCACCTCGTTCGCCGCGCTGCTGCTCACCTGCGTCGTGACGGGGATCGGGAGCGGCGGCTACGAGGTGGGCGCCAACGCCCTGCTGGCGGACCACACCGAGGCGGGCTCGGGAGAGGCGATGAACCTCCTCCACTTCTTCTTCGGGGCCGGCGCCGTCGCGGGCCCCTTCCTGGCGACGCTGGTCGTGACGAGCGGGCTCCGCTGGCGCCTCGCGTTCGCGGCGATCGCGGTGCTGCCGCTCGTGGTGAGCCTGGTCCTGCTCCCCCAGCGGGTGACGGGCCGGCGCGAGGTCGTCCACGACACCAGCGCCCTCTACCGGGACGGAGCGCTCTGGCTTTGCGGGCTGCTCATCGCCGTCTACGTCGGGATCGAGACCTCGGTCTACGGCTGGATCTCGACCTTCTGGCAACAGCGGGCCGGCGGCAGCATCCTGCCCGCTCCGCTCGTCGCCTCGATCTTCTGGATCACGCTCACCGCGGGGCGGCTCCTGTGCGGGAAGCTCGCCGACCGGATCGGCCTCCTCCGCTTCGTCGGCCACGCCTCGTCGGCCGTGCTGGCGGTGAGCGCCGCATGGGCCCTGCTGCCGGGGCCGGCGATCACGCTCGGCGCCGTGTTCCTGCTCGGGCTCTTCCTCGCCGGCATCTACCCGACCATGATGGCGTTCGCGACCGAGTCGTACCCCGGCCATTCGGGCAAGGTGGTGGCGCTCCTCGCCGTCTTCGCCGGCGTCGGCGGCTTCGTCGTCCCGCCCGCCGTCGGGCGCCTCGCGGACGCCTTCGGCATGGGCGCCCTGCCCCCGTCCGTGGCCGTTCTCTCGCTGGCCCAGTTCGCGAGCCTGAGGATCGTGAGGTCCTCGCGCATCGCCGTGCCGCGCTAATGGCAGGCGCCCCGAGGGCCGTGATGGGTGCCGGCCGCCTAGAGGCGACCCAGGAGCAAGAGGATGACCAGAATCACGAGGACCAAGCCCAGCCCGCCGCTCGGGTAGTAACCCCATTGACGGCTGTGAGGCCACGTGGGCAGTGCGCCAAGCAGCATCAGCACCACGACGACGATCAGGATCGTGACGAGCATGTCGCTGCTCCTTCTCCATTGGACAACGTTCCGCTTGCTGAACGCGCTCGACGGCCCCGCTCGCTCGAACCTCGAGGTCGCGTCGCGGTAGCCGATCTCGAGTTCGGACCGGGCCTCGTCCGCCTCGAGCGCCCACGATCGGAGGCAGCGGAAGCGTTCTCGTCCTGTCGGCCGTCAGGCGTGAACGAGCGCTCCCATGGCGTAGCTACTCAGCAGCCCTTGCGCCCATAGGATCCACAGGACCGCGGCGATCGTCCACAACATTGGATTCTCCTTCCAGATTGCTCCGGCTCGTCGCCCACCATGCGGCAACGAGTACCGGAGTCGAGCTACTCGATGGTCATCCGGTCATTGACGCCCCTCACGCCGTGTATGTCCCTCACGAGCCTGCCGACCAGGTGCTTCTCGTCCGCATTCCTCGCCTTGCCACCCACGGTGACCACGCCGCGTTTCGTCGTGACCGTGGTGTGGAGGGCGCTGGTGGAGCGATGGAACAGCAACGCCATCTTGACCTGGGCGGTGATGGAAGCGTCGTCGACCTTTTCGCCCGTCGTCCGGGATGTCCTCGTCCCCGTCTTCGACACGGTCATCTCGTTCCGCACGTCCTTGACCCCGTCCACATCCCTGGCGTAGTCGGCCGTCAGCTCCTTCTGCGCCTGGCTCGTCGCATTGCCTCGCAGGGTCACGATGCCGTCCGTGACGTCGACCTCGGTGTTCGCGGCGCTCACGCTCCGATGGAACAGGAGCGTGAACCTCACCTTTTCCTTGAGCCACGTATCCGAGCTTCCCGCGGGGGGCGCGTCCTTGATCTCCAGCCTGTCGTCCACGCTCTTGACCCCGGGCAGGCCCGCCACGGTCTCCTTGGCCAGAGACTTGTGGGATTCTCCGGAGACGAACCCCGTCAAGGTGACGGCGCCGTCTCTGGACTGGATCTTGATGTCATCGTCCTTGAGGTAGGTCCTGAAGACATGGGACTTCCTCGCCGATGATTCGATGCGGTCATCCGTATTGGACGCGTACACGGGCGCGCCGATCACCAGCAGAGCGAACGCGGCCGCCATCGAAGCTGCAGAAGATGTTGCCTTCATCGTTCCTCACGTCGTCCGGGTCCACGGGTTTGGCGCTCACTGCGGAGTTTCACCTCTCCAGTCGCACGTGCCGTGCCAGCCGCGTTGCCACGCAACTGCCGGATGGGACTCGGTGGCTGGCGCGGCATGGAGCCTACGAGCCGTCTGCGAGCGTTCGCCGAACGTCCGCGTTGCAGTTTCGCCGGAAGGCAGGCCGAGCCGGTCGGGGGCTCGGTCGCCGGAGGCCGCGGGGAGGTCGGCGCCAGCGGCTGCGTCGCGCGATCCGGGTCCTGCGTCAGCCGCTCGTTGCGGTGAACGTCGGAGTCCGTTACCGTCCACTGCATCGCGCATCGCATTGCCGCGCGATTTGGAGGGTACATGGCCGCAGCCAAGAGGACGACCCACCGCAGCTCGAAGGGAACGAAGCTCTACGCGGTTCGCGACAAGAAGGGCCGCTTCAAGGACATCCAGACCTACAAGCGGGCGCACGCGGCGGACATGAGGCACAAGTCGAAGAAGGAGAAGGCCGCGGCAAGGAAGAAGAAGTAGGCCGGGCGTCCTCCGGGCCGGCGGACCGCGGCGGCCTCGCGACGGCGAACCGCGGCTTCTTCCGGCGCCCCTGCACCGAGCGCCGCGCCGTCGACGGGCCTCTCTTTCGCGCTGCGGGTTCGGGTGCGATGGCGCATCCCGGCTGGTTCGGCTTCCCGGTGCGAAACGATCCCTGACATCGACCCGCACGGAACCGCGTCGCGTTCCGCCATGGCGTCGTACGGCCCGTCGATCGAGACGGCCGGCGCCCTCGCGGAGGCCCGCCTCGGATATAAGACTCCCCTGAATGCTCGAGATCATCGAGAGCCGCGTGAACCTGGCCTTCCCCGTCGGCCAGCACCGTCACTGCCTGCTGGCGCAGATTCGCGACCACCTTCGTCGCTCGGAGGTCGGCTATACCGTCGCCGATCCCGACCGGCAGTGGCGCCTGGTGAAGTCGGTCCTCGACGCGGTCGCGGACAACGAGGCGAGCTTCCGCAAGCTCGACTTCCTCGTCTTCCCCGAGGGCTGCCTGCCCCTGGCCCATCTCGACGACATGCTCCGGGCGCTCGACGCCCTCCGCCCCAACGCCGTGGCGATGTTCGGCCTGGAACACATCCCGCTGCGGGCCTACCGGGCGCTGCTGGCGCGCCACCACAACGACAACGCGACGGCCATCGGCCTGCTGGAACGGGACACCGGGGCCCCCGACGCCGGCGGCAAGCCGGTCAACGTCTGCTGCATCGCGGTCAAGGAGAACGACGGCCGGCTCCGCGTCTTCCTGGAAGCCAAGGGCCACCCCTTCCACGGCGAGGAGTTCCTGGACAAGGACCGCGACCTCTACCAGGGGCGGCACTGCTACCTCTTCCGCAGCCCCGCCTCCTTCAACTTCATGGTCCTCATCTGCCTCGACTACCTCTACCGGGACCTCTACTCCTCCAACATCCGGCGGATCGTCGACCACGCCAACCAGATGTACTTCACCAGCCGCCAGGCGCTCGACGCGCTCTTCGTGGTGCAGTGCAACCCCAAGCCCGAGCACCAGGCCTACCGGGACATCCTCAGCGGCTTCTACGGCGAGTACCTGGAGGACACGCCGGGGGTGCGCGACACGGTGACGGTGTTCGGCAACTGCTCAGACGAGAGCGTGGTCGAGGGCTCGGGCAAGCGCAGCCGCTTCGGCGCCTCGTCGGTGATCATCGGCCGGCGGCACAAGCTGGATCGCGTCCAGATGTCCGAGTTCTCGGCCGACGATTTCCACGGGGCGCCACTCTGCCGCCTGCGCTTCGGGACCGCGACGCGCCTCTACTACTTCAACCTCCCGCTCCACCACGAGCTGGACCCGCGCTCCTACCGCATCCCGCTCAAGGTCCACGCCATCCTGCGCCGGTCCGGCGATGGCTGGCTGAAGCTCAGCGGCGAGGAGATCCTGGACGGCCTGGCGCCGGACGAGTAGCGGTCCGCCGTTGCCGGGCCCCGTGGCGCGAGGTCCGACCCGGCTAGACGAACGACCGGTAGCGCGGCTCCCACATGGTCGAGCGCACGTGCGCGAGCACGTCCGCCGGCCGGGTCACGCCCGCCAGGCCATCCCGGAACGCGACCTCCGCCACGGCCGCCCCGATGTGGGCCGAGACCTCCCGGATGCGCGTGAGCGACGGGTAGATGCGCCCGAGCTCCAGGTCGGCGGGCAGCACCAGCGAGGCGAGCGTGCGGGCCGCCGCCGCGAACATCCGGTCGGTCACGTGGCGGGCCCGGGAGGCCACCACGCCCAGGCCCACGCCGGGGAAGATGTAGGAGTTGTTTCCCTGGCCCGAGACGAAGGTCCGCCCCTCCAGGTGGCAAGGCGGGAAGGGGCTTCCGCTCGCGAAGATGGCCTTCCCGCGCGACCAGCCATAGGCCTCCTCGGCCGTGCACTCCGACTTGGAGGTGGGGTTGGAGAGGGCGAAGACGATGGGGCGCTCGTTGAGCCGCGACATCTCCTCGATGATCGGGCGGCTGAACGAGCGGGGTACCGCGGAGACGCCGACCAGGGCAGTGGGGCGCAGCGCCTGCACGGCGGTGAGGAGGTCCGGAGCCGCCGGGGCGTCGTGGGCGAACCGGAGCTTGTGATCGGCCAACCCCTCGCGCCCCTTCACGACCAGTCCCTTGCTGTCCACGAACCAGCATCGCCGGCGAGCCTCCGCCGGCGCGGCCCCCTCGTCCACCAGGGCGGCGACGATGAGGTTGCCGATGCCGACGCCCGCCTCGCCGGCGCCCAGGAAGAGGATGGTCTGCTCCCGCAGTGGCTTGCCGGTGAGCCGGAGGGCCGAGTAGAGGCCGGCCAGCGTCACCGCAGCCGTGCCCTGGATGTCGTCGTTGAAGGTGCAGATCTCGTCGCGCCACTGCTCCAGCAGGCGGAAGGCGTTCAGGTTGGCGAAGTCCTCGAACTGGACGAGGGCCCCGGGGAACACCTCGCGCACCGCGCCGATGAACTCGGCCACGAAGGCGTCGAACTCCGGCCCGCGCACCCGCCGCTGGCGCAGGCCCATGTAGAGCGGGTCCCGCAGGTAGCCCTGGTTCTCGGTGCCCACGTCGAGCATCACCGGCAGGCAGCGAGCCGGGTCGATTCCCGCACATGCGGTGTAGAGCGAGAGCTTACCCACCGGGATTCCCATCCCGCCCACGCCCTGGTCGCCCAGGCCCAGGATCCGCTCGCCGTCGGTCACGACGATCACGCGCACGTCCGGGTGGGGCCAGTTGCGCAGCAGCCCGGCGACGCGACCCCGGTCCTCCCAGGAGACGTAGATCCCGCGCGGCCGCCGGAAGAGATGGCCCCACTGCTGGCAGGCCTGCCCGACCGTCGGCGTGTAGATGATGGGCATCATCTCCTCGACGTGATCCACGACCACCCGGTAGAAGAGCGTCTCGTTGCGATCCTGCAGGCTGACCAGGTGGATGTAGCGCTCCAGGTCCGTCTGCTTGTTGCGGTAGTTGTCCATCACCCGCGCCACCTGCTCCTCGAGCGAGTGGACGTGCGGGGGCAGGAGGCCCCGGAGACCGAGGGCCTCGCGCTCGGCGGCGGTGAAGGCGGTGCCCTTGTTGAGCAGCGGATCGTGGAGCAGCGCCGCGCCGTGCGGCAGGCCCCCATTCGCCCCGCGTAGGCCCTTCGTCTCGTCGCCCATGATGACTCCTCCTGGCCGAGGCCGGAATCCCCACGACCAGTATGTCCGCGACGCGCGCCGAGGGCCCGTGAACGTTCGGACTGCGGGGACCCGATCGGGACCGCCCCGCTCCGCGCGCCGCCTCGAGCGCGCGGGGACGCCCCAACGAAGCGCATGGAGCGTGTGCACGATGGCATTGCACCGTCGTGGGGCCCTCGCCTAAGCACCAAGTCGATGGTCCTGGTCGGAGACGCCAAGCGGGTTCTCGTCGTCGAGGACGACGACGACATCCGGAGCACCCTCGCCGAGCTGCTCGAGAGCGAGGGCTACGAGGTCACGTCCGCCGCGGACGGCAGGCAGGGCCTCGCACGCGCGCTGGAGCGGCCGCCCGACCTCATCCTGCTGGACCTGATGATGCCGGTGATGAACGGCTGGGAGTTCCGGGAGGAGCAGAAGCGGGATCCGTCCATCGCCGGAGTGCCGGTGGTCGTGGTCTCCGCGGTGTCGCGCGCCTCCATCGACGCCTCCGAGGTCATCGCCAAGCCGTTCTCGATCGACGACGTCCTCGACGCGGTCCAGCGCCACGCGCGCGTCGCCTGACGAGGATCGGATCAGCGGCCAGCTGGAGCGGCGGGCGGCGGAGGGAGCAGCTCCTCGGGGAGCCGCCCCACCTCCACCACGCGCCCCACGACGAAGGTCGGCGTCGCCCGCACGCCGTCGCGCAGCGCGGCCGCGATATCGGCGCCGAGACGCCGGTCGGTCTCCGGAGAGGCGAGGCAGTCGCGAAAGCGGCCGAGGTCGAGCCCCAGCCGCTCGGCGAGGGCCGAGACCGGGACTTGCTCCCGCTGGTTCCGGAAGAGCGCGTCGTCCATCTCCGCGAGGCGGCCCTGGGCCTCGGCGCAGAGGCCGGCGCGGGCCAGGGCGCAGGCCGTGGGGTGGATCTGCCGCTTCACGGCCGGGTTGCAGGAGGAATCGAGCGGGAACTGGCGCCGAACCAGCTTCACGTCCGGCCGCCGCGCGAGGAATGTTCTCGTCTCCTCGTGGGCGCGGGCGCACATGGGGCACTCGTAGTCGCTGTACTCGACGACGACGCCGGGGCCGGCGCCGGGGCCCGCGGCGGTGGCGAGGCCGCGCGGCGCGGGCGCGTGCTGCCAGTAGCGCGGGTAGACGCCTGCCAGGACCGCCACCGCGGCGAGCAGCAGGGCCGCGGCGGCCGCGCTCCGGCGCGGGCTCGCCCGGAGCACGGCCACGTCGGCGCGGATCGCCGCACCCACGCCGGCGCCGCGGCAGGCGCTCCACCCGGCGGCGAGCAGGCCTGCCGCGACCGCCCAGGAGCCCATGCACAGCAGGCACCAGGCGCCGATGAGGAACTCGCTCACGAGCGCCAGCGTCAGCGAGACCGCCGTCGCGACGGCGCCGAACAGGAAGAGCAGGCCGGAGGGCCATCGGGGGTGCGGGCGCCGGGCGGCCAGCCCGGACGCGGCGAGCCCCGACGCGATGCCGTAGCCGAGCACGCCCCAGACGGCCACCGGCAGGCCGAGCAGGACCGAGTACCGGCTCGTCGCCACCTTGTCGCAGTTCACGACGTCGCTGATCGCGCAGAAGCTGGCGATGCCCGCGTGGGCCTGGCCGTGCAGGCGCGCCAGGAGGACCGACAGGACGACGCCGGCGAGCCCGAGCGCGAGCGAGACCGCGAGCGGGCCTCGCGGCGGGGGCGCCGCCGGGGGCGGTGGCGTCGGGGGCCGTCGTGCCATGCGCTTCGCCGTGCCGTCGCCGCCAGGTCAGTCGATGGCGCAGGGCTTCACCGGCTCGCACGGCTTCTGCTTGTCCGGCTTGGCCTCGCCCTTCGGCTCCGCGGCCCGCGGCTCGAGGCGCGGCTTCGCCCCCTGGGCCTTCTCGTCGGCCGCCTTTCCGGCCTTCGCCTCGGGCGCGGGGGCGGGGACGGCCTTCGGCGCCTCGTCGGCGTGGGCGACGGCGAGCGCGAGCGTCGCGAGCGCGGCGACGAGCATCTTGTTCACGGCAACCTCCGGGTGCGGGTCCAGGCCGGGCGCGGGGCGGCGCCGCGGAGCAGGGAGCCTACCGCGGCGCCGGCCGTTGCGGAAGGAGCCTTTGCGAGGCCCACGGGGCCGCAAACGGGAGGTGTCGCAACATGACTGCCTCCAGGCGGGGCACGGACGGGCCGCGCTCCGCCCGCCGATTCACGGCGCCGGGCCCGCCGACTTGGTTTGACAAGCACCGCGGGTCGAACCAACACTGCGCAACCGTCACCCCCGCTTGCTCGATTCATGAACGACCACGGGTCGCCATCGCTCCGAGAAACGAACGTCGGGAAGCTCTCCCGCACGCGCTTCGACGTCCTGGTCCTGGGCGGCGGCATCAACGGCGCCGTCTCGGCGGCGGCCCTGGCGGCGCGCGGCGCCCGGGTGGCGCTGATCGATCGCGGCGACTTCGCTGGTTCCACGTCGCAGGAGTCGTCGAATCTGGCCTGGGGCGGCATCAAGTACCTCGAGTCCTGGGAGTTCGGCCTGGTCCGGAAGCTCTGCCGCGCGCGCAACCTGCTCATCCGCTCCTATCCCTCGACGGTGGAGGAGATCCGCTTCTACGCCGTGCACCCGCGCGACTTCCGGCATGGGCGCTGGAAGCTCCTGCTCGGCGCGTGGCTCTACTGGGCCATCGGCGGCTTCTTCACGCGCCGGCCTCGCCTGCTCTCGCGCGGGGACATCGGGCGCGAGGAGCCGATCGTCGAGATCGACGGTCTGGACGGCGGGTTCGAGTACTCCGATGCGTACCTTCACGACAACGACGCGCGCTTCGTCTGGAGATTCGTCCGCTCCGCGCTCGATCACGGCTGCGTGGCGGCGAACTACGTCGAGGCGCTGGGCTCGAGCCGCGACGGAGGGGAATGGATCACGCGCGCGCGCGACGTCGTCGCCCGTCGCGAGCTGAGCATCCGCTCGCGCCTTCTCGTCAACGCCTGCGGTCCATGGGCCGACCAGGTGAATGCCCGCGATGCGGTGAGGACGGCGCACCGCCACGTGCTCTCGAAGGGCGTCCATCTCCTGGTGGATCGGCTCACTCAGAGCCGCCGCGTCCTGACCTTCTTCGCCGACGACGGGCGACTGTTCTTCGTCATCCCCATGGGGCCGAAGACCTGCATCGGCACGACGGACACGCCCGCCGATCGGCCCGAGGTGGAGGTCTCGCCGGAGGACCGCCGGTTCGTGCTCGAGAACATCAACAAGCGCCTGCGCCTGCCGCGGCCGCTCGCTGAGCGGGACATCGTCGCCGAGCGGTGCGGCGTGAGGCCGCTGGTCGTCGACGCGGCGGGCGATGGCGCGCGGGACTGGATGCAGCTCTCGCGCAAGCACGCCATCGAGACGAACGCCGAGGAGCGCCACGTCACCATCTTCGGCGGCAAGCTCACCGACTGCCTGAACGTGGGCGAGGAGATCTGCGTCGAGGCGCTACGCCTCGGGGTCGCGCTGCCGTTCGCCGACAGGGTCTGGTATGGCGAGCCTCACCCCGCCGTGCGGGAGCAGTTCTTCCACCAGGCGCGCCTGATGGGCCTGGACGGGATGACGTCGCCTCAATCGTCGGAAGCGCTCTCGACGCGGCTGTGGAGGAGGTACGGGGACGAGGCGCTGGCCATGCTCGAGTCCATCCGGCGGGATCCGCGCATGGCCGAGGTGATCATCGAGACCAGCGAGTACCTTCGCTGCGAGCTCGACGACGCGGCGCGGCGCGAGATGGTGGTCAAGCTCGAGGACTTCCTCAGGCGGCGATCCAAGATCGCGCTCGTCGTGCGGCACGAGGACATCCGGCGGGCCGCGGGGTTGCGCGAGGCCTGCCGGATCCTCTTCGGCGAGGAGGCGGACGCGAAGAGGGCGGAGTACTTCGGCGAGCCACTGGAGCCAGCACGCTGAGGCCCTCGCCGTCCTCGTCTTCCGATACGCCTCGGCGAGCCGGCGCCCGGGGCCCGCCGCCGGGCCGGCGCCAGTCACTCCGGGATGGCGAGGCTGGAGACCGCGATCGCGTCGCCCTTCATCTCGCCCGTCACGTTGACGCGGATGTGGTCCTTCTTCCCCGTCGCCTTCAGGGCCGCCATCGCCTTGTCGTTCCCCGCCTTGTCGAGCTTCACCCACTTCCCTTCGGCCATGATGCCGTACCCGCTGCTCGCGCACTTGAGGAGGCAGGAGGTCGGGTGGGAGTCGGGGTCTGACCCGAACTTCCCGGCGCAATTCTTGTCGATGAGAGGCACCTTCTCCCACGTCGCCGCCAGGGCGGCCGCGGGGATCGAGAGCCCGGCCAGGACCATCGCCAGCATCAGCTTCTTCATGTCGCCTGCTCCTTTCATCGGGTTATCGGGCGGGCGCCAGCCCGCCTCGCCTTTCGGCCCCCGCCGCCGCGCGCCACTCGGTCAGGCGACCGAGGGCGAAGGCGGAGAGCGCCACTTCCAGGTCGCGAAGCGCCAGGTCCCAGAAGCTCCCAGCGGCCGCGAGGTTCACCGCGATGGCGAGCAGCCACGCCGCCATGACGTAGGCGCCGTGCCGGGTCCAGCGGGTGAGGATGGCGAGCCCCACCGCCATCTCGATCACGCCGACCGCGCGCATGAAGGCCGCGCCGCTCACGGGGAGCAGGCGCTCCGCCAGGGGGCTCAGATACATGGACCAGGTCGTGAGGAGGTTGAAGAACTTGTCGAGCCCCGCGATGAACGCGCCGAGCCCGAGGCCGATGCGCAGCGCCCACCACGCCGTCCCGAGCCTGTCCTCGATCGCCCGCATCGCGAATTCGTCCATGGCCATTGGAGTGTCGAGCCATGGCCCAGGTTTCAGCGCTCACTCCGGGGGGCACCCTTCTTGGACGGCCCTCCGTCCCGGCCGGAGGGTATGCGTCCGGGGAGCGGGGAGGTGAATGTGCGTTTCACGGACCAGGTGGTGCTCGTGGCGGGCGGTACCGGCGCGCTCGGCCGCGCGGTGGCCCTCGCGTTCCTCGCGGAGGGCGCTCGGGTGGCGGTGACGAGCCGCCGGCCGGAGGAGCTCTCGGCCCTGGCGGCGGAAGCGGGCAAGGCCGGCGGGCGCCTCCGCCACCTCGCCGGAGACGTGGCCGACCCGGCGGTGGCGGTGCGACTCGCGGCGGACCTGGTCGCGGCCGAGGGACGCATCGACGCCCTGGTGAACGCGGTCGGCGGCTGGGCCGGAGGGAGGAGCCTGTGGGAGACGGACCCCGACGCGTTCCGGCGCATGCTGGTGGTGAACCTCCACGCTGGCTACGCGCTCGCCCGGGCGGTGGTGCCGCACATGATCCGGGAGGGTCGCGGCTCCATCGTGGAGGTCGCCTCCAAGGCCGCGCTCGGCGCCTCGCCGGGCGACGCCGCCTACGCCGCGTCGAAGGCCGGCGCCGTGGCGCTGTTCGCCTCGCTCGCCGAGGAGGTGAAGGGGCACGGCGTCAACGTGAACACCATCCTGCCCAGCATCATCGACACCGAGGCCAACCGGTGGGCCATGCCCGGGGCGGACTTCTCCCGGTGGCCGAAGCCAGCCGAGATCGCCCACGTGATCCTCTTCCTGTGCTCCGGCGAGGCGCGCGTCGTCCAGGGCGCCTCCATCCCCGTTTACGGCCGGAGCTGAAGCTGGCCGGCGCCTTCAGGGGACGGCCAGGAGCTTCACCCGCTTGTGCACCTTCCGGGTGAGCGGCACCTTCACGTCGGCGGACCCCAGCGCCTCGTCGAACTCGAAGGTGAGCACCGGGGCGAGCGGCGCCACCGCCACGACCAGGTCGAATTGCCACTCGGACGACACGAAGTCGCGTCCCTGGGCGAGGCGCGCCGGCGGATGCGGTAGCGCCGCCGCGGCGGCGCGGACGTCGTAGAGCGCCGCGGCGTCCAGGTCGGGGTCGCCCGAGCTCGCCTCGAGGTCTGCCGAGACGAGCTCGCCCTTGGCGCTCTGGACCACCCGGATGGTCGCACGGCGGACGACCTGGTACTGCTCGTGGACGAGCCGCGTCGCCTCCCCCTGCGCGACCACGTCGTTTCCCGGCGCGACGATCCCGTAGGTCTCCGAGACCTTGGGGTTGGGGGCGTCTGCGGACAGGGGGCTGCCGGTATGGCCGTAGGCGTTCGCCCGGCCGCTCCACTCCTTGGCATAGGCCGCGGCGTTGTGGCCGAGATCGGCGGCGAGGTCGGGGCGGGAGCGGATGACGCGCCCGACGTCCCACGAGTGCAGGAGCGCGTTGCCCAGCTCCGCGAACCAGGGATCGACGAGGCCACGCTCCACGCGGGCGCGCGCCTCCTCCTCCGAGAACATCCCCTTCAGCCGCACCGAGCCGCCGGTCGGCGGCTGCGCCTTCAGGGACGGCCCGCCGTCGCGAGGCTGTGCGGCCGGTTTCGGCGCCGCCCCCTCCCCGGCCGCGCGTGGCGCTCCGGCGACGAGCGCCGCGATGCCGATCGCGAGCGCGCTGACCGCGGCGAAGGGCGGCGCGAGGGATCTCGAGGCGCGGCGCATGCCTTATTCGTACCCCATCTCGCCCCCTCCGGCCGAGACCTTACGGGGTCGCGGGAAACGGGTGCACCGGCCTTGCGCCCGGTCAGGGGAAGCCGGCGCCAGGCGGTCTGCGCCGCGCCGGTCCAGCCGGAAGGCCTGGGTTCGACTGGGGGATCTCGCGGCGCAGCCATGGGGAGTGGGACATGGACGGGGCCGCGGCGACATCCCCCGCCGGTGGTGCTTTGATGCGGCAGCCGTGAAGGTCCTGCTCACCGGCCCGTTCGGGAACATCGGCTCGCACGCCGTGCCGGAGCTGCTGCGGCAGGGGCACGCCGTGCGCTGCTTCGACCTCCCCACGCCTTCGAACCGCCGCCTGGCGCGGAGGTTCGCGGGCCGGGTCGAGGTCGCCTGGGGCGACCTCCGCGACGCGGAGGCCGTGGCCCGCGCGGTTCCGGGTGCCGAGGCCGTCGTCCACCTCGCCGCCGTGATCCCTCCCGGGAGCGACGAGGACCCGGAGCGCGCGCGGGAGGTCAACGTGGACGGCACGCGGATCCTCGCGCGCGCCTGTGCCGCCCGGCCGGCGAGGCCGCGGCTCGTCTTCACCTCCACCTTCGACGTGCACGGCCACAAGCTGCACCGGCCGCCGCCGCGCCGCGTGGAGGACCCGATCGTGGCGACCGACCCGTACACGGCCCACAAGATCGCCTGCGAGGAGATCGTCCGGGAGTCCGGCCTCGCGTGGTGCATCTTCCGGCTCTCGGACGTCCCCGTCATCGGTCTGCGCGACCCGCACCCCATCATGTTCGAGATCGGGCTCGACAACCGCATCGAGGTCCTGCACCCGGACGACGCGGCCCTCGCCCTCGCCCATGCGCTCGCGACGCCGGAGGTCTGGGGCCGCACGCTGCTCGTCGGCGGTGGCCCCTCGTGCCAGGTGACCTACCGCGAGTACCTCGGCCGGATCCTGGTGGCCATGGGGGTGGGACCGCTGCCCGAGGAGGCGTTCAGCCGCGCCGAGTACGTGACCGACTGGATCGACACCGTCGAGAGCCAGCGGCTCCTGCGCTACCAGCGGCACGGCTTCGACCGGGTCGTCGCCGACATCGCCGCCTGCCTCGGCTGGAGGCGCCCGCTCGTGCCGCTCGCCCGCCCCTTCGTGCGCCGGGCCATCCTCGGCCTGTCGCCCTACTGGAAGCGGCGCCCGTGACCTCGCGAAGGGAGGAGCCCATCGTGGATTCCAGGGGACGGTTCCCGGATCGGTACGGACGCTGGGCCGTCGTCGCCGGCGGCTCGGACGGCCTCGGCGCGGCGTTCGCTCGGGCCCTCGCCGCGCGCGGCCTGGACCTCGTGCTGGTGGCGCGCCGCGCTCCCCCGCTCGAGGACCTGGCCGCCGCGCTGCGCCGCGAGCACGCCGTCGAGGTGCGGACGCTCTCCCTGGACCTCGCAGCGTCCGAGGGGCCGGGTGCGCTCCTGCGCGAGACCGAGGCGCTCGACGTCGGGCTCGTGGTCTGCAGCGCGGCCCTCTCGCCCATCGGCCCCTTCCTCGACCTCCCCGAGGAGACCGCCCTTCGCATGCTCGATCTCAACTGCCGGTCGGTGGCGGTGCTGGCGCACGGGTTCGGGAAGCGCCTCGCCGCGCGCGGCCGCGGCGGCATCGTGGTCCTGACGTCGCTGGCGGGGCTGCAGGGCTCGGCGCTGGTGTCCCTCTACGCCGCCACCAAGGCCTTCTCGCGGGTGCTCGCCGAGGGGCTGTGGGAGGAGCTGCGGCCGCGGGGCGTGGACGTCGTCGCCTGCTGCGTCGGGCCGGTGCGCACCCCGACGTTCGAGCGCACCGACCCGGTCCGGCCGCGGCTCGTCCCGCTGGTCCTGGAGCCGGAGCCGGTCGTCGCCGCGACGCTCGCCGCGCTCGGCCGGCGCCCGGTGGTCACTCCCGGCTGGCTGAACCGGCTCGCCGCCTTCCTGACGCAGCGCGTGCTCTCGCGGAAGGCTGCCGTGACATGGGTGTCGGCAGCGACGCGCGCGCTGTACCCCGCCCATCGCCGCGCGGGATCTCGTCCGACGGCGGGGCCGGCTGGCAGAGACGGGTGACGGCGGGCCCGATCATCCCGAGCAGCGCGGCGAGCGCCCGGCGCGGGAGCGGGGACGGCCTGCCGTCGGGGAGCGGCAGGCTCCAGTGGCGGGCGATGAGCGACGTGTAGATGCCGAGCGTCAGGCCGGCGGTGGCGAAGTCGAGTGTCGAGAGGATCTCGTCGGCGAGGCCGAAGGGAACGGAGAGCGGCAGGGGCCCCCGCGCGTACTCCACCGCCCAGACGCCGTCGGTGAAGTTCATGGCGCGGGCCTGCCCGGGGCCGACCCAGATCCGGTCACCGGGCCGGTAGACCCGCTTCTCGAACTGCCCCTCGGCGTAGTACCAGGTCTCCCCGTCGATGACCGTGTCCCAGAACCCGACCGCGTGTCGTCCCGAGTGGCCCTCGGAGCCGATGGGGGTGCCCCAGATCATGAGGTACTCGAAGACCGAGGCGTAGTAGAGCTTCATCTGGATCATCGCGCCGCCGGCGATGCTGTAGAGCCATGGCTGAGAGCGGTCGATGCGCCCGGGGTACCTCGCCTCCATCGCGTCGGCGATGGCGTCGAACATCGCCGGCTTGGGCTTCCCGATGCCGGCCAGCGCGCACTCGTGGATGACGTCCGGGTCGAAGAGGTAGTCCATGGCGTCGCTCCTCCCGGCCGGGAGCAGACCACGCCTCGACGTGGGTGTCGACGCCTCGCGGGGGTGGTGGGGGACGAGCCCCCGCCCTACCTCGTGAGCGCGGCGCGGGCGTCCACCACCGCCTCGAGCGCCCCGTAGCCGGCTCGGCCGGTGAGGACCACGTCGGCCCGCCCCGCGACCGCGCTCGCGATGGCGCCCGCCGCGGCCCCGATCGTCGAGAAGGACACCGGGACCGCCACGTCCACGGTCCCGCCGGAGGGCACCGTCGCGAGCCCGTACGACGCCGCCTGCGCCACCTGGGAGCCCGACAGGAAGAAGTCGTAACGGAGATGCCCGGTCGGCAGCGGGAAGGGGTTGGGATTGTGGACCCGCAGGCGGAACTCGATGACGGTCTTGAACACGCCCGCGTCCCGGAGCGACGCGCCCTGGAAGGAGACGGTGGGCAGCTTCGGCAGGACCACCTCGCCGTCGAGCGCGTAGGGGAGCTCCATGATGCCGCTCGGGCCCGGGACCTCCGCCGCCCCGCTCACGTGGAACGGGAGGGAGTCGCGCGAGACGAGGACCGCGAGGAAGTTGGGGATGCTCGCCCAGGAGAGCCGCGCCGGGACAGCCACGGGGACGGCGCCGCGGGCCGGGAGGGAGACGCGGCCCGGGATCTGCCCGGAGCCGACCGGCTGCCCCTCGACCTCGATGGCCCAGGCGAAGCGGGCGACCGAGAGCGCGACGGGGTTCGGGTTCTCGATGCGCCCCTGGAGCGCCAGCGTGACGCCGGTGGCGTCGAAGGCCTGCGGGAGGAAGGAGTCGATGCGCAGCACGGGTGGGTCCACCGGCACCATGAGCGGCGGCGGAACGCGGGGTCCGCCTCCGCAGGCGACGAGAAGCGCGGCGAGGGCGACGGCGGACGGGATGCGGGCGCTGCGCATGGAATCCTCCCTGGAAGAGCGCGGGCCGCGCTCCGGTAGAGGACGCGGCCCGTCGACATGTATTCACGCTCCCCAGGCCGCTGTCACGACGCGCGGCGTCGCCACCGCATCCCGCGCTGCCATTGACGCCGCGGATCCGGCCCCGGGAATCCTCGCCGCGAACGCGCGGCCGGTGCTAGCTTCTGCGGCCGATGGTCGCCCGCCCCCGCCTCGAGGACCTCTTCCGCCGCGTCGTCGCGCTGCGCCTGCCGATCCTCGTCGCCTACGCGCTCCTCGTCCCTATCGCGGCCTGGCTCGCCACGCGGATCCCATCCGAGGGCGCCATCGACCGGCTCATCGTCTCCTCCGACCCGGACTTCATCGCCACCCGCGCCTTCCAGAAGGTCTTCCCCGAGGGGCAGATCGTGATGGTGCTGCTCGAGGCCGACGACCCCTGGCGGCCCGAGGTGCTGGCCGAGGTCGCGGCGATGGAACGGGCGCTCGCCGCCGTGCCCGGGGTGACGGCCGTCTCGGCGCAGGACGTGTACCGGCGCGCCGAGCCCGGCTTCGCGCCGACGCCGGAGGGCGCGCGGGCGTTCCGGGCGTTCGCGACCGGAACCGACTTCTTCCGCAGGCAGGGGCTCGTCGGCGACCGCTTCCAGGGGCTCGCCGTCGCCTTCGAGGGAAGGGGCGCGATGGAGCGCGGCGCCACCCTCGCCGCAGTGGACGCGGCCATCGCCGGGGCCCGCACCGGCGCCGCGAGGGAGGTCCGCAAGGTCGGGGCGCCCTACGTCGAATCGTGGATCGCCCACGAGTCGAGCAGCGCCTCGATCCGCTACTTCCCGATCTTCGGCCTCCTCGTCGTCGGCATCGCCTACTTCCTCTACCGCTCGCGCCGCTCGGTCGTCGCCATCCTGGTGGCGCTGGGGACGGCGGTCGCGCTCGGGGTCGGCGCCGGCGACCTGCTCGGCTTCTCCTTCACGGTGGTGTCGGCGCTGGTGCCGCTCACCGTCATGGTAACCGCGCTCGCGACCCTCGTCTACCTCCACTCCCGCTTCGTGGACCAGCCCGAGGGCGTGGACGTGGACGCGCACCAGGCCTTCGCCCTCGCGAACAAGTTCCTTCCCGTGACCGCCTCCACGGTGGCGGCGGTCCTCGGCTTCGCCGCGCTGGCGGTGTCGCGCATCCGGCCGATCCGCGAGATGGGGATCTGGACCGCCGTGGGCATCGGGCTCTCGTGGATCGTCGCCTTCACCCTCTTCCCTGCCCTGCAGAAGGTGCTCCGGACCCCCACCGGCCGAGCGGTCCCGGTCCGCACCCGCCACTACGACCGCCTCTCGGCGGCGCTCCCGGGCTTCACCTTCCGCTGGCGGGTGCCGCTCATCGCAGGATCGCTCGTCCTCCAGGCAGCGGGCTTGGTCGCCCTCTTCGGACTGCCAGGGATCGCATCGCCGATGAAGGTCGGCGTGGACTCGCTCGACTACGTGGACCCGGCCCTCGCCATCCACCGGGACATGGTCTTCTTCCGCACGCACGTCTCCGGGCTCGACGTCGCGCGTGTATGGGTGCGGACGCCGCCGGGCAGGGTGACGGACCCGGAGATCCTGCGCGGGCTCGACCGGTTCTCGACCGCGGTGGAGGAGGAGCCCGGCGTGTCCTCGGTGGTGGGTCCGACGACCTTCCTCCGGATCCGCCGCTACGTCGCGGGCGGGGGCGACCGGCTGCCGCAGGATCCGGAGGCCTTCGCCCGTGCCGCGGCCGACGTGGAGCAGCTGCTCCTCACGGAAAGGGAGCTGCGCGGCTTCATCGACGTGGGCACGCTCGCCAACGCCCAGATCACCGTCGTCTTCGCCCGCGGGGACGAGGAGGGCTACCGGGCCCTCTCCCGCGCGCTCCACGCCGACTGGGAGCGCACCGTGGCCGGCGACCCGGCCTTCCGCGGGGTGGAGATGCAGCTGGTGGGCGAGTCGATGCTCCAGGCCAAGGTCGGCGCCAGCCTCGTACCGACCTTGACGGAAAGCTTCGCCATCACCGCCGCCCTCATCTTCTTCGCCTTCCTCTTCGTCTTCCGCAGCATGTCGGCGCGCCTCATGGCGATGATCCCGTCGGTCTTCGCCATCCTGGTGACGTTCCTCGGCATGCGGCTCCTCGGGGCCTCCCTCAACGTCGCCACCATCCTCATCGCCACGACGGTGCTCGGCACGACCGAGAACGACCAGATCCACTTCTTCCACCACCTCCAGGAGGGACAGGGGACGGGGAGCCTGGACGGGGCCCTGCGCCACACGCTGCGGGTCTCGGGGCGGGCCATCGTCTTCGCGACGCTCATCAACGCCGCCGGCTTCCTCGGGCTCGCCTTCTCGCGCTTCCCCCCGCTGCGCCAGTTCGGGGTCGTGACCGCCTGCGCGTTCCTGCTCGCGATGGTCGCCGACTTCACGGCGCTGCCGGCGTCGCTGTGGCTCCTCCGGCGGGAGCGGCCGGCGCCGCCGCCGGTCGCGTGACGCCGCGCCCCCGCGCCACCTCGCCGTACACGGCGATCAGCTTCTCCAGCGAGGCCTCGATGCGGTAGGCCTCGGCGACCTGGCGGGAGCGGGCGCGGGCCTCCCGCAGCTCCTCGGGGTGCTCGACGAACCAGTCGATCTTCGCGGTCAGCTCGTCCCGCGAGCCCGACTCGAAGAGGAAGCGGTCCGAGATCGCGAACTGCGAGGTGGCGGAGAGGGGCGAGCGGGCGATGAGGCACGGGGCGCCGCACCCCATGGCCTCCAGCACCGACATGCACTCCACCTCGACCTCGGCGGCGTGCACGTCCAGGTCGACCGCGTTGTAGTACGGGATGAGCTCGTGCGGCTTCAGGTAGAGGAACCTCGGCGCGTTCGTGAGGAGCCGCGCCTGCTCCTCGAGCCGACGGCGCAGTGGCCCGTCCCCGATCACGACCAGCTGGATGCGCGGCTCGTGGCGCGACCGGCGGATGGCCTCGACGAGGAGATCGTGGCGCTTCTCGCGCGCCAGCCGCCCCACCGAGAGGATGGTGAACTTCCCGCCCAGATCGGGCCACGCCGAGCGCGGGATGGGATGGTACTGGGGCGGCAGGCCGTTCGAGATCACGGCGGTCGGGGCGCGCAGCCCGTGACGGCGGAGCTCCCGCTCCGCGAAGGCGCTCGGGCAGATGACGCGGTCGGAGCGGTCGTAGACCGTGCGCAGGAAGAGCCGGTAGACCCCGTGGACCATCGCCTGGTTCCGGATGCCCACGTTGTGCAGCAGGTGCTCCGCCTGGACGTGAAAGGTGGACACCACCGGGAGCCCGGCCTCGCCGGCGAGCTTCACCGCCCGGATCCCGAGCCAGAACGGAAACTGGACGTGGACGACGTCCTGCCGCGAAAACGCCTCCTCGAGGATCCGCCGGTCGGGCCAGGCGAACGGGAAGCGCATCTTCCGCATGATCCCGTCGGCGAGCGGGACGCGGAACTGGCGCAGCGTCACCTTGCCGGGCTCGGGCCTGCCCGTCGCGAGCACGGTGACGTCGTGGCCGCGCTGCCGCAGCAGCTCGGAGAAGCGCCGGGTGGAGACGACGGCGCCGTTGTTGGTGTCGTCCCACGAGTCGAGCACCATGGCGACGCGAAGGGGCCTGGAGTCGCTGGAGGTCATGGCTCGGGAGAGGGAGATACGGGCGGCGCGGCGCGGTCCGCCGCCAGATGCACGTCGCGCTGGGGGAACGGGATCTGGATCCCGGCCTCGCCGAGCCCGCGCAGGATGACGGCGCGCACCTCGCTCGCCGTCGTCTGCCACTCCTCGAATCGCCGGATCCAGAAGCGGAGCTGGAAGGTGAGCGCGCTGTCGCCGAAGCCGGTGAACAGGACCAGCGGCTCCTGCGACGCCAGCACGTCGGCCCGATCCCTCAGGGCGCCGAGCAGGATCTCCCGCACGCGCGCGGGGTCGGTACCGTAGGCGACGCCCACGTCGATGTCGATGCGCCGCGTGCGATCGGTGAGCGTCCAGTTGACGACCTCGTTCGAGATGAGGTTCGCGTTGGGGACGATCACCTCGGCACCGTGGAACGTCCGCACCGTGCTGGAGCGGATGCCGATGCGGCGGACCTCGCCGGTGAGCTTTCCCACCTCGATGACGTCGCCCACCTGCACGGGCCGCTCGTAGACCAGGATGAGCCCGGACACGAAGTTGTTCACCACGTTCTGCAGGCCGAAGCCGATGCCGACGCCGAGCGTGCCCGCGAGCAGCGTGAAGCGCGTCATCTCCATGCCGGTGGCGAGGAGCGCGAAGGCGACGCCGACCGACACGATCACGTACTGGACGGTCTTCGAGATCGCGGCGGGGATTCCGCGTGGGAGCGAGAGCGCGGGCAGGACCTCCTCGTCCAGAAGGAAGCGCAGGAGCCTCGCCAGGGCGATGGAAATCGCAAGCGTGATCGCGAAGGCGGCCACGTCCCCGAGCGAGACGTCGAGCCCGCCGACGACCAGCCGCTTCCGCAGCGCCCCCCCGAGCGCCTTCGCCACGGCGTCCTCGATCCCGAAGGCGGCGCACGCCGCCCAGATCCAGAGGGCCACGCCGGCCAGCCGGACGGCGGCGGTACCGCGCGCGCGGAGCAGCGCTCCGTGCTCCCCCACGACGCGGACCCGGCGCGCCGACGGCGCGTGGAGGCCGATGGCGATGGCGCTCTCCACGACGAGCGCCGCGCCCAGCACCAGGATGGCGACCGCGCCGCTCGCGAGCGTCCCCCGGACGAGGCGCGCCGCGAGCGCGACGTTTCCGACGGCGTTGGCGACGATGGAGACGGCCAGCAGGACGGCGCCCGCCCGCGAGGCGAGCCGCCCGGCCCGCCCCCATCGGCCCCTGCCCAGGGCCGCGACCCAGCCCCCGGGCCACAGCCCCGCCGCGAGCACCGCGAGGGCGGCCACGGCGGCGAGCAGGAGGAACACCCGGGCGAGCAGTGAGTGCTCCGGCGCCAGCACTGCCAGCCGGTCGAGGGCGAACAGCCCGGCGAGGGCGTAGAGGGGGCGGCGCAGCCGCGCGGAGACGAGCCCCCGGGTGGCCAGCAGGAACGGCGGCAGCGTGGCGAGCAGGACGAGCTCGCCGAGGGCGGCGGGCGGCTTGGGGTAGATCCAGGCGGCCGCGAACAACGCGAGCAGCAGGGCCGCGGAGATCGGCCGCTCGAAGACGCGGGCGGGCCTCTCGAGCGAGGGGTCGTCCCTCGCCGCCGCCCGGGCGTGCCGCCGGATCGCCCACGTCGCGGCCGCGAGCCCGAGGAGCGCCGCCAGGTGGATCCAGGCCCGCTCCGGGTACTCACGGAGGTAGGAGCCGATCGAGCGGGTGTGCCCGCGGAACGAGGCGGAGATCTGCTGGGCCATCGACGCGGCGCGGCCCGGCCGGGCCAGCGCCCTCCACAGCGGCGCGCTCTCGATATCGAAGAGCGGGCGCTCCAGCGCGGCCTCCGCCTCCTGCACGTCTCCCGCCCAGTCGGCGAGCCGGATGCGCAGCGCGGCGACGCGATCCTGGAGGACGGGGGTGTCCGAGAGCCGCTCCTCGATCCCGCCGGCGACGGCGCGGATCCGCTCGCGGAGGCCTCCGATCCGCTCCAGCACCGCCGCGGGCGCACGGGCGGACGCCGCCTCGTCCCGGGTGAGGTCCCAGGTCGCCTGCATCCTGCGGAGCTGCTCGCCGGCTCCGGAGAGGCCGACCGCCGCCTCCTCGAGTTGCGTGTCCCACCGTTCGAGGCGGGCGTCGTGGCGCATGATCTCCTGCCGCAGGTCGGCGAGGTCCCGGCCCGAGAGCCGCCCGAGCCGCTGCGGCGCCACGGAAGGAGCCGTCTGGTCGAGGACCCGGGCGACCTCGGAGAGCTCCCCGGAGATGGCCTCCATCGCCGGGTCTGGCGCCACCTTGGCCTCGAGGCGGCGGAGCGCGGCGATCGCCTGCTCGGCCGAGCGGATGAGGGCCGGGAGCGGGATGGCGGCGGGGCCGGTGGGCGCGGCCGGCGCCGGGGCCTGACCGCCTGCCGCCACCGACTCCGGCGAGGCCAGGGCCGGGAGGCCGGCGAGGATCACGATCGGGAGGAGGCGGAACACGCGGGCTGCATTGTAGACGACCCTGGAGCCGGAGGGCGGGCTACTCCAGCGCGACGCTCGTCGAGTCGAAGTGGGCCTCGAGCCGGAAGACGAGCGCCTCCTCCCGCCGGCGCGTGAAGCCGGGATCCTTCGGCCAGGTGACCTCCGGCTCCAGCTCGAAGAAGAGCCACTTCTTCCAGAAGTCACGGCGCAGGCGGACGGCGAGCCGGAAGAGCTTCGCGTAGGCGTAGGGCTGCGTCGCGCCCTGCCAGCTCGCGCTGAAGGAGAGCGCGCTCGTCGGCGAGAGCGCGTGGTAGAGGACCAGCTCCGTCCCCCCCTCCCACCCGTCGCTCGACTCCGTGATGCCGATCGCGTTCGAGAGGCGCAGGCGATCGGCCGCGGCGATCTTTTGCTCGAGGTCCACCTGCGTCGCCGTTCCGAAGCCCGTCTCCCCGGCCACCCAGAAGCCGGATGGCGTCAGGCGCACGAGCGCCCCGTCCCAGAGGGGCTCCATGTGGCGGAGCCGGACCCGGCCGAAGACGTGGGGAGGCCAGCCGAAGAGGATCCCCGTCCCGAGATCCACGACCGTCCGCCGGGCGCGGACGAGATCGTAGCGGAGCTCGGCGCTCGCCTGCGGCGACGTCTGGCCCGGGGCGCGCGGCGCGGTCCCCGGGTCCACCGCGGTGGGCGTCTGGGTCTCGGGCGTCACCCCGGTGATGACGAGCCGGAACCGGCCCAGCCAGGAACCGAGCCGCGGCATGCTCGCGCTGGCCCGGACTCCGTAGCCCGGCGTGACCTTGCCGGTGCTCGAGAACTTCAGCGCGCCCTGCAGGCTCAGGAACGACTCCGACCGGCCGACCTCCAGCCGTTGATCGTCGGCGAAGAACCGGTCGAACCACTCGACGACGTCGAAGACTCCCTTCGCCACCGCCGCCTGGGAGACGTCCACCCAGCTCTCCGGCGCGGCTGGCCGCTCGCGCTCCTCGCGGCCGGCCTCTGCCTCCTGGAAGAGCGGCGGGGGCAAGGGCAGCCCCTCCGCTTCGCCCTGCTCGGGCGCGAGCACGGGCTCGCGAGGCGGGAGCGGTGCCCCGGCCTTCGCGGCGGGCACCGCGAGCGCGAGGAGCGCCGCCAGGATGGACGAGTCCCCTCCCACCCGCTACCCCCCGGGCTTCCCTGCGTGGTCGGGCTTCACCGACCACGCGAGGACGAGCCAGCCGCCGATGCCCGGCGCGAGCGAGAGGATGACGAGGAAACCCAGCGCCCACACGGACGCATCCTCCCATCCCTCGGGCCGCCGCGCACGCGCCAAAGGTCGCCCGCCCCGCGGGGGCGCGCCCGCGTCCCGCCGGTGACACAACTGCTGGTGCGGCCCGGGCTGCACTAGAGAGGGATGCTCGCCGCGTCGAAGGTGACCTCGAACCGGACGAAGAGGGACCCCTGCTCCCGCCGCCCCGGGAGCAAGGGGTCCTTCGGCCAGAGGGCCTCCGGTTCCAGCTCGACGAAGAACCACTTGCGCCAGAAGGCGTGGCGCAGGCGGACGGAGACGCGGAAGAGCTTCACGTACGGGAACGGCTTCGTGGCGCCGATCCAGCTGCCGCTGAAGGAGAGCGCGCTCGCCGGCGTGAACGCGTGGTAGTAGGCCAGCTCCGTGCCACCCTCCCAGCCGGAGCTCGACTCCGTGATGCCGAAGGCGTTGGAGATGCGGAGCCGGTCGGCCTCGGCGACCTGCTGCTCGAGGTCGACCTGCACCGTCGTGCCGAAGCGGTTCGCGTCGCTCACCCAGAAGCCGGCCGGCGTGAGCCGAGCGAGCGCTCCTTCCCAGAGGGGCTCCATCCATCGGAGGCGCAGCCGGCCGAAGACCTCGGGGGGCCATGGGAAGAGGACGCCCGTCGCGAGCTCCAGGACCACCCGCTGCGCGCGGACGAGGTCGTAGCGGAGCTCGGCGCTCGTCTGCGGTGACGTCTGGCCCGGCGCGCGGGGCGCGCTCCCCGGGTCCGTCGGGGTGGGCGTCTGGATCCCGGGCGTCTCGCCCGAGATGACGAGCCGGGCCCGGCCCAGCAAGGAGCCGAGCCGGGGCATGGTGGCGCTCACCCTGACTGCGCCGCCCGGCGTGACCTGGCCGGTGCTCGAGTACCTCAGTGTGCCCTGCAGGCTCAGGAACGACTCCGACCGGCCGACCTCCAGCCGCCGAACGTCGCTGAAGAACCGGTCGAACCAGTCCATGACGTCGAAGACGCCCCTCGCCACCGCTCCGTGGGAAGCGTCCATCCAGCTCTCCGGCACGACGGGCGGCGCGAGACGCTCCGCGCTCGCGCCCTCGGGGATCGGCGGCGGCGGCAAGGGCAGCGCCGGCGGCTCGCCCTCGGCGGGCGCGACGGCGGGCTCGCGTGGAGGGAGCGGGGCCACCCCCCTCGCGGCGGGCGCCGCGAGCGCGAGGAGCGCCGCGAAGATGATCGAGCTCCCTCCCACCCGCTACCCCCCGGGCTTCCGGCCTTCGTCGTCGTCGTCGTCGTCGAGCATCCGGTACTTCGGCCCCTCGGGATCCTCGTACTGGCCGGACTTCACCGACCAGACGAAGAGGAGCCAGGCGCCGATGCCCAGCGCGAGCGAGAGGATGACGAGGAATCCCAGCGTCCACACGGGCCCATCCTCCCATCCCTCGGGCCGCCGCGCACGCGTCATGGGTCGCCCGCCCCCGGCGGGGCGCGCCCCCTACCAGACCCGCCGGATGCGCAGCGAGTTCCCCACCACGAAGAGGGAGCTCGCCGCCATTGCCGCCGCCGCCACGATGGGGTGGAGCAGGCCCGCCATGGCGAGCGGGATCGCCACCGCGTTGTAGAAGAAGGCCCAGAAGACGTTCTGCCGGATGACGGACCGGGTGCGCCGGGCGAGGCGCAGGAGATCCGGGAGGAGCCGGAGGTCGTCCCGCACCAGCACCGCGCCGGCGCTCTCCAGCGTCACGTCCGTGCCCCGCCCCATGGCGACGCCCACGGAGGCCTCCGCGAGCAATGGCGCGTCGTTGACGCCATCGCCCACCGCCACCACCCGCCGCCCGGAGGCCTGCATCTCCGCGACGATCTCCCGCTTGCGCGCGGGCGCCGCCTCGGAGAGGGCGCGCGGGATGCCGAGCCGCGCGGCGACCGACTCGGTCGTCGCCCGGTTGTCGCCGCTCGCCACCGCGAGGCCGAGACCGAGATCCCGCAGGGCCCGGAGCGCCTCCGGCGCCTCGTCCCGTACGACGTCGGAGACGACGAGCAGCGCGACGGCCCGGCCGTCCATCGCGAGCCGGGCCACCGTGTCCCCGGCCTCCTCGTACCGGCGCGCCCGCGCGCCCGCCTCCCCGGGCACGGGCACGCCCAGGCCGGCCAGGAGCGCCCGGTTGCCGGCGGCGACGCGGGCCCCGGCCACGGTCGCGAGGACCCCCCTCCCCGGCACGGCCCGGAAACCCTCCGCCTCCGGGAGGGGCGCCGCCCCGGGGGAACGCGCCGCCTCGACCACGGCCTTTCCGAAGGCGTGCTCGCTCCGCCGCTCCACCGCCGCGGCGAGCGCCAGGGCCCCGTCGCGGGAGAGCGCCGGGTCGAGCGCCACCACCTCGCGGAGCACGGGCCGGCCGCACGTGAGCGTGCCGGTCTTGTCGAGGACGACGTCGGTGGCGCGCCCCGCCTCCTCCAGCACGTCGCCGCCCTTCACCAGGATGCCGCGCGCCGAGGCCATGCCGGTCGCGAGCAGCACGGCGATGGGCGTCGCGAGCCCCAGGCTGCACGGGCAGGCGATGACGACCACCGAGACCCCGATCATGAGGGCGCCGGGGCCGGTGGCCCCGCGCGCGAGGTGGAAGGCCACGGTGGCGGCGGCGAGGAGGAGCACCGCGGGCACGAAGACGCCCACCACCCGGTCGGCGAGGGCCTGGATGCGCGGCTTCGCGGCCTGGGCCTCCTCCACCGCCCGGATGATCCCGGCGAGGACGGTCTCCTTGCCGACGCGCGTCACCCGGAGGACGAAGCTCCCGTGGAGGTTCACGCTCCCGCCGACGACGGCGGCGCCGGGCCCCTTCGCGACCGGCCGCGACTCGCCGGTGACGAGCGACTCGTCCACCTCGGAGGCGCCGGACTCGACGGCGCCGTCGAGGGGGACGCGCTCGCCCGGCACCACCTCCAGGCGATCGCCGGGCCGGGCCTCGGCCACCGGAACGGTGCGCCGCTCGTCCCGCCCGTCCGCGCCGCGCACGACGAGCCGGGCCACGCGGGGGACGAGCGCCGCGAGCCGCGACACCGCCTCGGAGGCCCGCCCCTTGGCGCGCGCCTCGACGTAGCGCCCGAGGAGCACCAGGGTCACGATCATGGCCGCGGTGTCGAAGTACACCTCGCGCCCAGCGGCCATCGCCCAGGCGCTGTAGCCGAGCGCCGCCCCCGAGCCGAGCACGATGAGCGCGTCCATGTCGAAGCGCAGCCGCCTGAGCCCCCGCGCCGCCCCCGTGAGGAACGGCGCGCCCGAGTAGAAGAAGACGGGGAGCGCGAGCGAGAGCGCCACCCACTCCATGAGGCGGCGCGTGGAGGGATCGATCCCCTGGAAGGTCCCGGCGTAGAGGGCGACCGAGTAGATCATGAGCTGGGAGGAGAGGAAGGCAGCGGTGCCGAAGCGGACGAGCAGGTCCCTCGCCTCGGCGCGCCGGGCGGCGTACCCCTCCGCCTCCGAGTAGGGCTTGGGCGCGTACCCGGCGGCGGCGATCCGGCCGAGCACCGTCTCGAGGCTGGTGCGTTCCGGGTCGAAGCGCACGCGCGCCCGGTGGGTGGCGTAGTTCACCCGGGCGAAGGTCACGCCCGGCGTGCGCGCGAGGAGCCGCTCGTTCAGCCACACGCACGAGGCGCATCGGATGCCGTCCACGTACACGTCCAGCTCGCGGAGCCGGTCCGCGTCCCGCACCGCCCCCTGGAAGCTCGCGGCGTCCACGCGCGCGCTCCCCGGGGCGACGGGAAGGCCCGGCTCCTTCCAGTCCCGGCCGGAGTAGAAGCGCTGGAGCCCCTCCTCCACGATGAGCCGGTAGATGCCGCGGCACCCCGCGCAGCAGAAGACCTTCTCCCCACCGGGTCCCGCGTCGCGCACCGCCTCGCGCTCCGGGAACTCGAGGAGGCAGTGGTCACAGCGGAGCATGGAAGCCGAGCCCGCGGGCGACGAAGAGCGCGCCGAGGAGGACGACGAGGACGCCGCCGGCGCGGACCAGGGCGCCGCGCAGGCGGTGGCCGAGCGCCGCCGTCGCCCAGCCCACGAGGAGCAGCGCCGGGACCGTGCCCAGGCCGAAGCACAGCGAGAAGAGGAGCCCCGGGGCGAGGCCTCCGGTGGCGGCCGCACCGACGAAGGCCGACCAGGAGAGGCCGCACGGGAGGAAGCCGAGCAGGAGGCCGAGCGGGTAGAAGCGGCTCGGCCCGCCACCCGCGAGGACGCCGCGCGCGGCGGCGAAGACCCGCTCCGCGGCGCGCGACTCGAGCCGCCGTGCCCAGCCGGCGACGCCCGCCGCGCCGAGCCCCATGGCGATCATGAGCAGGCCGGCCACCACCGCCACCGTTTGTTGAAAGCCGGCAAGCCGGCCGGCCACGTTCACGAACGAGCCGGTGAGGCCCATGACGGCGCCGATGAGGGCGTAGGTGGTGACGCGCCCCAGGTTGTAGAGGACCTGGCCGGCGGCGACCCGGCGAGGCCCGAGCGCGGGGGCCGCGGCCAGGCTCAGGGAGCCCACCAGCGGCCCGCACATTCCCACGCAGTGGCCGAAGCCGCCGAGCAGGCCCGTGCCCAGGGCGAGGAGATAGTCCGGCCGCATCAGTCCGCGACGTCGAACGTGAAGGTGGCCCGGAGCGGCACCGCGCCCTTCGCCGGGGGCTCGATCCGCACCTCGGCCGACCAGGTGCGGCGCCCGCTCGGGCAGCGCACGATGACGCCGCGCCCCCCGAAACGGCCGCCACCGGCCGGGGCGAGCGCCACCCGGCTCTCCCCCATGTACATCCCCGGCATGGACAGGTCGACGCGCGCACCGGAGCCATCGGGAGCGGCCGAGGCGGGATCGACGCCCACCGTGAGCTCGATGTCTGCCATGGCGCGCACCGGGCGCGGCGCGATCTCGAGCGTGAGCCGCGTCCCCTCCGGTCCGGCCGGCCGCGTGCAGGGACCCGCCGAGATGGCACAGTCGGGCCGCGCCGCCTTGCGCTGCTCCTCGTCGTAGCGGAGCCCCGCCTCGTAGGGATCCGGGGTCACCTTCTCCTCGAACATCCGGCTCCCGATCCAGATGGTGGCCGCCGTGGCGCCGAGCGCCAGCGCCGCCACCAGGGCGATGAGCGCCTTCACCGGCCCTCCGGAACGGCGAAGGCGACGCGGCGCGAGGCGCGGACGCCTCCGCCCGCCGCCTCGGCGGAGAAGGTGGCGGGGAAGGACCGGATGGCGCCGCCGGGCGCTCGAGCCGTGGCGATCACCGTCAGGCGGCGATGCTCGCCCGGAGCGAGCGTCACCGCGTCCGGCCGGACGCTCGCGTCGGCCACGCCCGCCCTGAGGGCGAGCCGGACCGTGACCGGCGCGCGGCCGCGGTTCTCCAGGGCCACCGTGTAGGCGTTCACGGTCCGGCCGTCGCCGGCGAGGCGCGGCTCGTACTGCGAGGCGGGGGAGACCAGCAGGTCGAGCGGGGCCCGCACGGCGGCGGCGGCCACGGTGAGCACCAGGGTCCCGCCCGCGGCGGCGGCGAGCGCCACCACCGCCGGGCGCAACAGGCGCCGCGGCGTTCCCGGCTCGCCGAAGAAGAAGCCGACGAGCCTCGCCGGCCGCCGGAGCTTGCGCATGATGGGCTCGCAGGCGTCGATGCACTCGCCACAGGCGATGCAGGCCGCCTGCAGGCCGTGCCGGATGTCGATGCCGGTCGGGCAGACGCGGACGCAGGCGCCGCAGTCGATGCAGTCGGAGGCGCGGCGCGCGTCGTAGGCGACGACGAGCGTGTGCCGGTCGAAGAGCGCCCCCTGCAGCTTGGCGTAGGGGCAGGCGGTGGCGCAGAAGCGCTGGCGCCAGAGCGCGAGGTCCAGGAAGAGGACCGCGCCCAGCGCGGCCCAGGAGCCGGCGAGCACCGGCCCGAGCCTCCCATCGAGGAGCCTCGCCGCGAACTCGCCCGGAGCGACGAAGTACCAGAGCAGGTTCGCCGCGACGAGCGCGGAGGCGAGGGCGTACAGGGCGAAGGCGGCGGCGGCGCGCGCCCCTCCCCGGCGCCGCCAGGCGTCGAGGCGGGCGGTGAGGTCGGCGAGCGCGGTCTGCGGGCAGGCCCAGCCGCACCAGACGCGCCCGAAGGCGAGCGTGACGAGGAGGAAGAGGAAGCCGGCGAGGAGCGTCGCCGCCAGGACGACGAAGAACTCGTCCATCCAGATGGCGGCCCCGAAGAAGTGGAGCCTGAGGCTCGGGACGTCGAAGCGGAGCGCGCTCTCGCCGCCCACGGTGACGAAGGGGAGGCCCAGGACGGCGACCGCCTGGAGCCCTTCGGCGATCCACCGCCAGGACCGTATCCGCCTAGTCGTCGTCATCCAGCATCTTGTACTTGGGCTCCTCGACCCGGTCGCGCCGCTTCCTCGCGTAGACGTGGGCCGTGATGGCGGCGAGCGCCGCGACCAGGACGAGGCCCGTGGCGAGGTAGGCGGCGGCCTGCGCGGTCATCGGGGCTTGCCGGACCCGCGGCGGCGCAGGGTGGCCCAGAGCCAGCCCAGCGCCGCGGCCGGGATGGCGGTGAAGGCGATGGTGTTGCCGATGCTGGCGCCGGAGCCGCCGCCGGCCTGGGCGGCCTGGAGCTCGGCCTCCTGCGTCCAGCCGGAGAGCCAGGGGGAGTAGGCGTACAGGTACCAGGCGCCCCAGAGGATGAGGCCGAAGAAGAGGACGAGCCAGCCCACCGGCAGCGTGCGGGCCGTCTCCTTGCTCTCCATCGCCTCGGCGGTGTCGGGAAGCTCGGTCGTCATGGTCTCCCTCCCTGGTGCTGCTCGGGCTGCCCGCCCTGGTGCTCGACCTTCTCCATCGGCGGCGCCTCCTTCCTCTCGTGGGCCTGCTGGGCGCGGAGCCAGGAGATGAGGGCCCAGATGTCGTCCTTGGCGAGCTGGCCGCCGAAGGCGGTCATGCCTCCGGCCTGATCGCCCTTCCGGCCGATGGCCTTCTTGGCGTCGCTGCCGCCGGAGATGAGGGTGAAGTAGGCGCCGTCCCCCATGTCCCCCTTCTCGCCGAGGAAGACGTCGTCGGTGAGGCTCGGCGCGATGTCCGGCTGGCCGTGACCCTCGTCGCCGTGGCACACGGAGCAATTCTCCGCGAAGAGCTTGTGGCCTCGGGCGATGGCGTCCGGCGAGTCGCCGAGTGGGTTCCGCTCGTCGAGGGCCAGAACCTCGCCGCCGCCGGCGCGCCGCGGCACGGCGCTTCCCAGCACCTGCATGTACGCGACCATGGCGTCCATCTCGGTCTTCTGCGCGAGCGCCGCGATCTCCTCTCCGGCGTAGGGGAAGCCGAGCGCGTCCATGTGCGCCCGGACCGTCGCGGGGACGAGCTTCCCCCTCGACAGGAAGGCGTACGGAGGCATGTTCGACCTCGGCTCGATGGACTGGGGGTTCTCGAGGTGCTTCACGTGCCAGCCGTCGGGGCGCTTGCCGCCCTCGCGGGCGAGGTCGGGGCCGGTGCGCTTCGAGCCCCACAGGAAGGGCCGGTCGTAGGCGAACTCGCCGGCCTTGGAGTAGTCGCCGTACCGCAGCACCTCGGTGCGGAGCGGACGGACGGTCTGGGTGTGGCAGTTGACGCACCCCTCCCGCTGGTAGAGGTCGCGTCCGGCGAGCTGCAGCGCGGTGAAGGGCTTCAGGCTCTCGAGCCTGGGGTGCATCTCGGGCCGGAGCATCGGGTACAGCATCGTCACGACCGTGCCGACGAGGACGGTCGCGGTGGCCAGGAGCGCGAAGGCGACGGGCTTTCTGTAGATCGTGCCAGCCATGGTCGTTCCCCTCTAGGCCGTGGCCGGAGCCGGAGACGGCTGCGCCTCGCGGGCCTTCCCCTTCCGGATGGTCATGAGGACGTTGTAGACGAAGAGCACCATGCCCGCGAGGAACACGAGCCCGGCGAGCGCCCGCAGGTGCCAGTAGGGGTAGTTCCTCACGAGCCCCTCGACGAACGTGTACTTGAGGCTGCCGTCGGGATTGGTCGCCTTCCACAGGGCGCCCTGCTGGATGCCGGTGATCCACATGGTGACCGAGAACATGAGCTGGCCGACGAGCACGAGCCAGAAGTGGAGGTTGGCGATCTTCTCGCTGTGGATCTCGGTGTCGTGGATCCTGGGGATGACGTAGTAGATGGACGCGGTCACGGTCATCGTGACCCATCCCATCGTCCCCATGTGCACGTGGCCGGGCACCCAGTCGGTGAAGTGGATGAGCTGCGAGACGACGCGGAGCGCCTGGGTCGGCCCCTGCACCGTCTGCAGGCCGTAGAAGGTGATCCCGACCACGAAGAACTTGGTGAGGTAATTCGACCGCATCTTCGACCAGTCGGCGCCCACCGTGTAGTAGCCGTTCACCACCGATCCCCACGACGGCGCGATGAGGAACATCGTGAAGACGATGGCGAGCGTCTGGATCCAGTCGGGCAGCGGCGTGTAGACGAGGTGGTGCGCCCCGGTCCACAGGTAGGCGAACACGAGCGACCAGAAGCTCACGATCGACAGGCGGTGGCTGAAGATGGGGAGCCCGGTGGACTTGGGCAGGAAGTAGTAGAACATCGCCAGGATGGGCGTCGTGAAGACGAAGCCCACCGCGTTGTGGCCGTACCACCACTGCACGTTGGCCGAGTTCACGCCGGCGAACAGGTGGTAGCTCTTGAAGGGCCCCGCCGGGATGGACAGGTTCTCGACGATGTAGAGCACGGCCACCGCCACGACCGTGGCGATGACGTACCACAGCGACACGTACATCTGCTCCTCGCGCCGCTTGACGATCGTCCCGAAGACGTTCACGGCGAACATCACCCACAGCACCACGATGGCGATGTCGAGCGGCCACTCCAGCTCGGCGTACTCCAGGGACTGCGTGTAGCCCATGAGCAGGGTCACCGCCGCGGCGGCGATCCCGGCGTTGAAGAGCCAGAGCTGGACGCGGGCGAGCCTCGGGAAGAGGAGCGGCCGGCGGCAGAGGCGCATCACGATGTAGTAGGAGAGGCCGAAGATCGAGCCGACCCCCAGCCCGAAGGCGAGGCCGTTGGTGTGCACCGGCCGCAGCCGGCCGAAGGTGAGGTAGGGAGGGAAGTTGGCCGCGGCGGTGAACATCTGCGTCGCGAGCAGCATCCCGATGAGGAGGCCGACCACGCCCCAGAAGATGGCCGAGAGGATGAACCCCTGGACCGTCCGATAGTCGTACCGGTACTCGTTCATGCGGTGTCCCCTCCCAGGCTGGGCGGGCGCCCGGACGGCCCCTCCCGCCGCGACGCGCAGGATACAGCAAGCCCGGTGCCGGCCGCGGAGCAACATGCGGGGCCGGAACGCCCTGGATCCCGGGCGTTTCGGAGGCGCCGGCCGCGGCCCCGCCGAAAAATCTGCGCATGCGTCACGCGGCGCTCGCCGCCGGCGCAAATCGGGGCATCGTCCGGCTCGCCGCCTTACCGGATGGCGGCGCGGGCTTCGGCTTCCTCCGCGACCGCCCCCGCGTCGCCTGGTAGAACCGGAAGGTGCTCCGCCTCATCCAGGGAGTGGCGCTGGGCTTCTCGGCCGCCGCCTCGCCCGGGCCCTTCCAGGCCTTCCTCCTCGCCCAGGCGCTCGCGAACGGCGCGCTGCGCTCGCTGCCGCTCGCCCTCGCGCCACTCGCGTCGGACGGCCCCATCATCGCGCTCATGCTGCTCGTCCTCGCGCGCGCGCCGGAGGGATTCCTGCGCGTCCTCCAGATCCTGGGCGGACTCCTCCTGATCTGGATCGCGGGCGGCACCTTTCGCGCACTCCGCGCGCCCGCGTCGCCGGCCGCCCCCGCGCCACCCGCCGAGCGGCCGGCCCGCGGCTTCGCCAAGGCCGTCGCCATGAACGCGCTGTCGCCCGGACCGTGGGTCTTCTGGAGCACCGTCTCGGGCCCCATCCTCGTCGAGAGCTGGCGCGCGTCGCCCGCGTCCGCGGCCTCGTTCCTCGCCGGCTTCTACCTCCTCCTCTGCGGCGGGAACATGGCGCTCGTCCTCCTCTTCTCCAGCGCCCGGCGGCTCGGGCCGGGCCCCGCGCGGGTGCTCACGGCGGCGTCGGCGTCGGTCCTCCTCGGATTCGGCGTCTGGCAGATCGCCCGCGGGATCGCGGCCTAGGACGCGCCCTGGTGGTGCCGGTCCCCGCGAGCCCGGACGCCGGGATAGCACCCGCCTTTCTCGCGGCGCGTCATGAAGCCAACGTTTATTTTCCGACCATGAGCGCGAACACGACCTATCGCACCGAAGAAGAGATCCGCCGCTCCCGGCAGGTGGCCGAGGAGTCGCGGGAAACCGAGTGGAAGGGCGCGGGGTTCCTTCGCGACCTCTTTCTGGGCCGGTTGCGGCTGGACCTCGTCCATCCCTACCCCCTCCCCGGGGCGGAGCGCCCCGAGATCAAGCGCTTCCGCGAGGAGCTCGAGCGGTTCCTCGTGGAGAAGGTGGACCCGGCCCAGATCGACGCGCTCGGCGACTACCCTCCCGAGGTCCTGGACGGGCTGCGCAGGCTCGGCGCATTCGGGATGAAGATCCCGGCCGAGTACGGCGGCCTCGGGATGAGCCAGGTCGAGTACGGCGCGGCGATGGAGCTCCTCGGGAGCCGCGACGCCAACCTCACGGCGCTGCTCTCGGCGCACCAGTCGATCGGCGTGCCCCAGCCGCTCGTGGTCTTCGGCTCGGAGGAGCTGAAGCGCAGTTACCTTCCCCGCTGCGCCGCCGGGGCCATCTCGGGCTTCGCGCTGACCGAGGCCGGCGTGGGCTCCGATCCGGCGCGCCTCGCCACGACCTGCGAGGCCACCCCCGACGGAAGGGCCTTCGTCCTGAACGGCACGAA
>Ga0153915_10000196_pt1 | contig 54508 bp, 52 predicted proteins | sample Opewatmetagenome_2_FD_107003 | JGI IMG/M metagenome (GOLD analysis project Ga0153915, IMG submission 107003) | Freshwater wetland microbial communities from Ohio, USA - Open water 3 Core 3 Depth 3 metaG | ecosystem: Environmental > Aquatic > Freshwater > Wetlands | place: USA: Ohio, Lake Erie...
CAGGGTCATACTACAGAACTGTCTGAGGTTGCTCCTGTCACATGGAGCATGCTACAGGCTTCTCGGTACTCACGCGATGGCGCTTTCCTGACGGAGATTCGCCCCATGATCGACAGGGTAGTCTTAGACACTATGAAGAGTGTCGACAGATACCTTCGGCTGAACGCTGTAGCAGAAGTATCCGCAGCCTACCGGACTGCCGAGCAGGGGAGTGAGCAAGTCGAAACCGAGACAGCGCCACAGTCGTCGCCGCCAAACACTGATGTGGTAGGCAGTGACGCAGGCAAGGCGGAAAGCCCCGTGTCGGACGTTCTTCCCCCGCAGGCTCCTCAACTCAGGCTCGCATCATTTTCGGACTTTGTGGATGCTGCTTGGGCTCTTGCTTTCCTCCAGTCTGCAATGGTAGCATATCACCGACTCGGGGAGGACTCACAAGTGCAGGCAATTGCCGAAACCGCTCGCAAGTTTGCAGCATTCATCATGGATTGCTCTAGGGAACAGTCAGCGGAGTTCGATGCCCGGGCCAAGGAAGCACCTGCAGAACAGGACATTCTGGATGCAGTTTCTCTTCTTGGTACAGTGGCACTTCTTCAGACGTCCGAGATTGACCCCAGTTATCTGGACCGTGTAGCCAGCACATTCGTGAATAGGTATCTCACGAAGGGAGCGCTGCGGCTCCCGGGACGACCTGAGGAGCTTTCAAGTCATCTTGCTCTCCGGGTAGCACACTATCAGGTGACGCGTCGGAATCGCGCGGCAGTCGAATCGGCGATTCACGCGGCCCAGAAGCTATTGTCTGAGTACTACGGGCTACCAGACTGGGCTGATCTGAAGACCGGCGAAGGCACACGTGGGAGCGGCCTCAGCGTTGTTGCGGCCTCAGACTTGCTTCTCCTGCTCAGAGACATGATTGTGATTGAGGATGGCGAAGACCTCATTGTTGTGCCTGCGATTCCGGATGATTGGTACACTTCGGGCAACGAGCTCACCTTGGCCAATGCACCTGTGGCGGGTGGCAGAGTCCGCGTGGAGCTTGGCACATCGACCAACCAGCATCAGATCGAGGTTTGGACCGAGGCTCTGCCTCGGGAGCTTGAGGTGTATCTGCCAACTACTCGTGCGTTGTCAATGGTAAAGGTGTATGGAGGCAGCATCGTCAGCCGGTTCGGCAGCATGGAACAGCCGCACCTCCGAATCGTGCCGCTCTGGGAGAGTGTGGTTCTCACTTTCCACCGATGAGTTCGAGATTGTGACCGTTTTTGAGAGATCACGTTATCGGAGGCCTAATGGCAACTGGCTTATATCGGAGTAGGCCAAGTGACTGCTCATGCCAACCGATCCAGAGCAACTATTACAGGAGGCGGTGCAGATGCACAGTGCCTCAAAGTTCGACAAAGGGCTCAAGAAGGCAGAGGAAGCAAGGAAACTCTTCCTGAAGAGAGGTCAGAATGAGAGAGCGATTGAGGCTCTACGCGTTATGGCTGACTGTGCTCTGAACGCCCGGGACTTTTCGAGGGCTGGCAAGCTCTATGAGGAGCTGAGAAGGGACGCTGTGGGAACCGCAAGTCCGTTGTACCAGTCTGCAGCCCAGTGGGGGTTTGGCCAAATGGCACTGCGGAAGATGGACTATCCGTTGGCTGTAGGTGCATTCCAAGCAGGTCTAGACCTAGGGAAGAAGGCGGCCAGCAAGTGGTACACAGCGTGGAACGCCCTTGGCCTCGCCACGGCATACAGGGGTACGGGACGGATTGCAGATGCTCAGACTCTTCTGAAAGCCGCTGCTTCCGACTTTCACGCCATCGATCAGTCCAATTTCGCCTCATGGGCTGAAAAGGCATTGGCTGACATAGGCGGCGATTCTAGCAGCCCGCCTACCAAGGACATGAAAATCTGGCTGTGCCCAATGTGCGCCGCCAAGTTACCACCAGCAGAAGCGGAGCGGGTCAGGAAGGGCAAGCTCGCAACCTGCACATACTGTGGGACCTCGATTGGCTGAACCGGCCCAGCTGTCTAACTTCGCGATTGAGTTCGTAGTCATAGGAGAATTCAGAGCCAGACATCTTCGGCCGTCATGATTCTCTTCTCACATACGCAGAACCGTTTCGGGCTTCTTCGCCAGTTTCGCGAACGTGCCTGTGTCATAGAAGAGGGACTGTCGGTTCAGGCAGACCACGACACCACATCTCGAACAGATGTACTTGATGGTTTCCGACCAGTCCTCAGTCTTGCCGGCTCGTGCCTCGAAGTCCTTGAAGGTCGTTTGGAAGAGTATGGGCCTCTTTGCAGCGGTCGGCCCAATACCTGAGTCATAGAGTCTTCTCAAATGCTTCTGAGGCGGGTTCTCACCTTGACTGAAGCCGGCTACGAGCGTCATGAGTTGTGCAAGAGCGCATGCTGGTGCGAAGTGCTGCACGGCCCAGCGTTTCTCGTAGCCTCCTTCGATGATTCCGACCTGCCATCTGCTAAACGCATTGAGCCCGGGCTTGCGTCTGTCCTCGGGAACCTCCTCAACTATTCTTCCAGCCATCCTTCCCTCCCCGTATCTGATAGAAACACCCTCCGGGATGTGTGACATGCGTCCGCAGAAGGTGTACCATGGGTCCTGTTCTGAGTGCTCTGTCACAAGGCTCCGGGCCAACCTAGAAGTCTGACTGGGTTGCTCCAGTTCGTGTGCAGCAACCCATATGCTGTGACTCTCGCACCTTGCCTGACTACAGAGCCCGCAAGGATACAATGTCTGCTGTGGGTTTGTTCTGCCAAGAGCCTCACATTCGACGCAGGTCTTCACTGCATGCCCGTCCATATCCGTCGCTCAAGGCGACTGCCAGTAACCGAAGGCGAGGCCCCGATTATGTCTTTCTAGTCAGAGGGAGCGACAGGTCCTGACCGGTTTGTGACTGGGAAGGTGCACTCTGGATGGTGATCTTCTAACGTTGGACATGTGGCCGGGGGCAGTGTTTCAAGCCCGCTTTTGCCGCCCCGAGTTTCCAAGCGACATATGTTTCAAGGGTATGCAGCAGCTGCGTAGAAGTTGGACAATCCTGGACATTTTCGAGTAGGGGCTTGAATAGCTCGAATCAGACGTCTCTTTGAGGCTGGCTCGACACATTCCAGCCCCAAGGAGTACGACCCCAGTGCCGTTTCTGGGAGGGCAAAGACTCCTGTGTCCAACTCTGTCCAACTTACAATGAACGGTTTAGAAAGCCCTTGCAGAAGTCGACGGACGATTGTCCCGTGGACAGCGGGCGAGCCAAAGCCTTGGTTGGCCCGATGCATGGTTCAGTATACTCGACCAGTCCAGCAGATTTGCTGAGAAGAGGTAAGCCCGTCACATGCAAATACGCAGAATGTCCACAGTTCGACTTTCGCTCTCCCTTATCTTTGACACCGGAACGACCAATTCCTTCTGAAGAGAAGCCGATGTGCACCCTCAGTGCCAGAGCGGCCTTACAGGAAGCGGAAAGTGCTTAAGCTCTTGCGGGTTTCGGAATCCATGGTTGTGTGGTTGCGGAGAGGGAGAGTGTATGGCAATTGACGTGTCTTCTCCCGGGGTTCAGAATCAACAGGATTCGGCTCTCAAGACGGTGGGCAAGTACTTCCTACACGGAGCAACGTATTCATTGCTGATGACCGGGTTTGTGATTGTCTGGGCTTTTGTTCTCCTATTCCTAGTGCTGATTGGATCTATCATTGGGCTTGTCCTGGGTGGTCTAATAATCATCATGGGAGTCGGGTGGGCGAACAAGACTATTGCCGGGTATATTTGGGGTATCACTGCCAAAGGAGCGTGGACAAGCCTTCTTGGCCATGGATTGCTCCTTCTCACTGGACTGATCATCGTGCAGATACCGTGGAGTTTCATTAATACCTTCTTCAGCTCCAGTAGCCTGCAAGTGTACGCTGTCTATACAGTCGTGCAGTTCTTGTTGATGGCAGTCATCGACGGTGTGCTCGGAAAGAGAGTGGCGTCGATGTTCGAGGAGGCTTCCGTCGCTAGTACTCCGCCTCATTATCTGCGGAGGTTGCCTTCCGTATAGCGAATTCGTTCCGTTTGCCCCAATTGCGGCGCCTCACCCATACCTAGATACAGACATCTGCCTTGATGGGTCTGCTGTTCGTCGTCAGTGTGGTGCAATGTCCGACGACCCAAGGTATCCAAGAGGCGACAGCTGGGACACAAGAGGGCTGATGTCTTACCCCAAAACTGGGTCGGCGCGAATATGCGCTTTTCGCGGCTTCGAACACATGTAAACGGGCGGAAACGGCAGAGGGATCTAAGACATCAAATGCCTAAGCATGCAGTGTGGATATCTCTGTTCAGATGCACCGACATCCTTACATTCTTCACATCTTCCCATTTGAGAGCTGTCGCCATGTGCCACCGTGATCAACCTAGAAGGCGCCGGTGGACCTTTGATTGTGTCCTATTCGTCCACAGGCCTCTGAGTGGCAGAAACCTTCAGGGTTCAGGAGGGTACTAAAGTTGGATAATGATCTGCAATCGTCTGATTTTCTTGTCATTGGCAGTGGGATTTCGGGCCTGCTATTCTCGTTGAAGGCCTCAAGGCATGGTACTTTGAACCTGATCACGAAGCGTTCTTTGACTGACTCGGCCACCTTCCTTGCTCAAGGTGGCATTGCGGCTGTCACATCATCTGAAGACTTGTTCGAGAAGCACATTGAAGACACGTTACGTGCGGGAGCTGGCATTTGTCATCGCGACGTTGTGGAAGCCTTTGTCAAAGCAGGCCCTGCCAGAATCTCCGAGATTGTCAAGCTGGGCGTACGGTTCGACAAGGACTCAGAAAAGGCAGAATATGAGCTGGCTCTGGAAGGCGGTCACAGCAACCGCAGAATTCTGCACGTGAAGGATCACACTGGACAGGACATTGAAGATGCTCTCGCAAGAAGAGTGCGTGAAGATTCGCGAATCACTATATTCGAGCAGCACATGGCCGTGAACTTGGTGGTCAGCAATGACCGCGTGATAGGGGCGTACGTGTTGGACGTCAAGTCTGGCCGCATTCGGAGGTTTGCAGCCAAAGCTACTGTCTTGGCGACTGGCGGAGCAGGTAAGGTGTTTCTGTATACAAGTAACCCTGACACCGCCACAGGGGACGGCGTGGCCATGGCGTATAGAGCAGGTGCTACGATAACGAATATGGAATTCATCCAGTTTCATCCAACGCTTCTGTACCATCCCAAGATCAGATCATTCCTCATCACTGAGGCTCTCAGGGGTGAGGGTGCAGTTCTCCTAGGCCTTGACGGCAAGCGATTCATGCCGAGATATCATCCTGATGCCGAGCTGGCGCCGCGCGACGTGGTCACACGTGCAATAGACAATGAGCTCAAGCGCACAGGTGCTGAGTTTGTACTTCTTGACATCTCCTTCAAAGATGCCGAGTTCATCAAGAACCGTTTTCCTGCAATATATGAAACCTGCTTGAAGGCAGGCATCGACATGACCAAGGAGCCGATACCGGTTGTCCCTGCAGCACACTACCTATGCGGGGGCGTGCGTGTTGACATGAAAGGTCGTTCAGATGTCGATGGCCTTTTCGCAATCGGAGAGACTGCTGGCACAGGCTTCCATGGAGCCAACAGGTTGGCCTCGAACTCATTGCTTGAGGGTGCAGTGCTGGCTCATAATGCCTCACTAGCGGCATCAGAGTTCGTAGCCAAGCAGAGTCTTGACACAGATATTCCGCCTTGGGATCCCGGACAAGCCGCTGATCCTGATGAGTTGGTCGTGATTACACACATGTGGGACGAGGTAAGGCGCGTCATGCAAAACTATGTTGGGATTGTCCGTTCCAACAAAAGGCTCACGCGTGCTAGGAACAGGATAGAATTTATCTCAAAGGAAATTGAACAGTTCTACTGGGACTTCAGAATCACTCCTGACCTCATCGAGCTTCGTAACATCGCGGCTGTGGCCGAGCTTATAATAAGATGCGCGAGAATGCGGCGAGAGAGTCGAGGAGCGCACTTCAACAAGGACTATCCGAATCAGTCGAATGAGGCAGTAGATACAATCATCAAGAAGGGCTATGCGAGGATTCAGTAGTCATTGTTGTGCTACCTAGCGGTCGGGAGCCTATGAGAACTTTCATCGTACTTAAGAGAATTCAGAAGCGATTACTGCCGCCTGAGTTCCAGTCCCAGGACAATCGATATCCCGAGGCACTCGTTGAGTATTTCCTTGGCAAGTACACAGAACCCGGGGATACTGTCCTGGACGTGTTCGCAGGACTGGGCACAACTATGTTGGTCGCAGAAGACATGGGACGGGTCCCTTATGGCATAGAGCTCGACGGGAGTCGTTTCGGGTTCATCAAGTCAGAAGTGCAACACAAGTCCAATGTAATCCTAGGTGATGCTCTCAGGCTAGACTCGTATGGACTGCCAAGGATTGACTTTGTCATGACTTCACCGCCCTACATGAACAGGGATGATGGGATGAACCCCCTTACTTGCTCGAGGACTGATGGGGACTATGCTTCGTATCTCAGGGACCTGGGCCGAGTCTGCACAAAGGTCAGGAAGATTCTCAAGCCGCACGGGCGCCTAGTGATAGAAGCCTCGAACCTGAAACGCGCAGAGGTCACACCTTTCGCATGGGACGTCGCCCGAGAGATCTCACGCGTGTTCTACTTCGAAGGTGAGGTTGTGGTCGGTTGGGAGGGACAGGACGACGGGTGCGGCACATATGGATACGGCTACGATCACAGCTACTGTCTGGTCTTCAGGAACCTACCATGACGACTCCTTATGACTCTCCATGAGATATGCCAGCCCCCAATCACTCGCGGTCCAACAGAATCGTAGCTATCCTCTTTGGTTGAACAGTGAACTGCAGCATGCGCGAATCGTTGGTCCGCACTGTCAGTGCTTCGTCTGGACTCTCATCCGCACGAGCTCCGACTGCTGTCTTGACTGGAAATCCCAAGCAGACTCGACATTTCTCGGGCTTGTCAGCGATGTTCCAAACACGCAGCACTAAGTGATTCCGGTCTTCTGAGCCTTTGAACGCTGACAGCTTGATTGTCTTAGGCTCGATGCTCACGAACCCCTGTTCATAGACGCCTTCTGTATCATCTGCTGCTGGCAGGAGCCTAGCGGTGAAGGGTAGGAGAAACGATTCGGAGTCGTGATGGGACATACAGGACAACCAATCGCCCTCGTGAGGAGTGACTGCGTAAGTGAATCGATGCTTTCCGAGACACTGTCCTCCAAGCGTTTCCAGAATCGGTCCTGCAGACTCAGGTCTTGTCTGCATATTCACTGTTGAGAGCCAACCGACACATCTCAAGAGTGTGACCGCTATTGTCGATGCTTGCTCCTCAAGAATCTCAAACTCCATCGTCCCTGTTGTCGTGACAGTCAACCCTCTCCTATCTGATGACATGGTCACGAAGTTCCTCAGTGGGTATGTGGGTGCGACAGGCTGATGCCAACCTGCTGATGGTTTCGGCCTAATTGGTCTCTCGATGACATCAAACGTACTGTCTGCCTGACAGGTCTTGGAGTCGGTCCCTGTCGGGAAGAGTAGGCGAAGTCTATGGTCCCTTGCCATGTTGTTGAATTCTGTGACGACGTGGACTGTTGGACTGCCGATTTCCAGTGTCAATTCAGTTGTGAAGTCACAGTCGACAGTTTCCTCTGATCGTGCTGTTAAGTCAGCTGTAGCAGATACGGGTAGTCTGAGCTGACCTTTGACACGTAGACTTCCTAAGAGCGGGCCTTTGAGAACGGACTCAACGTTGAACTGAGATAAGCCAGACTTGATGCTTTTGTGAACGTACGCAGGGCAATAGTCGTACTCGTCTCCAACGTCCTCACTGTCTTCGAACTCGAGCAGCCCTCGGTATTCCTCTCCAGTGCGTTTGTCAAAGATGGCCATTGTCCCGTTATTGAGTAGGCTTACCCGCACGAAATCGTTCTCTATCGTGTTTCTGCTGCAACGAACCGCCCCAATCGGTTTTGCACTAGTTCCCTTTTCTGCCAATGAGAGGTCATACCGCTTCGCTCCCAGTCCCTGAACGTTCTCTGCCCATATTGCGACCCTTGCGAACTCCTCGTAGTCTGCGACCAGATGGGCCTTGTCATCTTTGCGCACCTCCGAGCCAAGCTCCTGAACAAGGACCGGCCTTCCGTGTTCATCCTTGAGTGACACGACGCCGCTCATGGAGTCTTCAGCATCGAACTTGTGGGCCCACACTTCAACCACCTCATTTCTGGAGTTCACTCTTATCCTATAGACCGTGGACAAATGTCGCAGCATGTCCTTGACTTGGGGATACAATGTCATCATGCCCGTAAAGTTGAACTCGAATTCAGTGAAGGTCCCGGCTGCAGTCTTTACTTCTCTCGTGGCGTCGGGTGTGGGATCGTATCCTTGGCTCCTGACGAAGGATATGTGAAGCTCGTTCTTGGCAGCCTCCAATGCATCTTTCGGCTTGAGCGACGGATTGAAGATCTGAACCCTTGCCAGCTTCGAAAAGCGGATGTCTGAAACGGCGGTTTCCAGAACAGCTACACCGGATCTCATGTACGGCAATGGGTTGAAAACCACCACGCCCCGAGTTCTGCTCCGGCACCTCTGAGTAATGGTTTCGAAGGCTCGTTCGAGCAGCGCCTCACCGATTTCTGTCGTCCATCTGAATCTCTGCATCATGTCTTCATGGACTGCGTCAATGCTGCAGCCACAGATGTCATCGTGTGGGTGGTTCTTCAAGAGGTATTTCCAGGCCAGCCCAATCTCATCAAGAGGGTATGTCATGCCGAATACCTGGGCTGCCGCACACCAAGGTTCAACCCACCTCTCAAGTAGCCTTTGAGTTCTGTCATTTGCCTGCTTCAGATAGGTCCTAGCTGAATAGACACCTGACAAGAGATTTTGATACTTGGAGCGTCTGAACTCTCCTCTGAACCTCTTGAGTTCCTGTCTATGCTGGCGCATGCATTCGACAAACGCCGGCAACGTACTGAGAACTATCTTGCGGTCATGCTTCTGGTTGTATGTGCGGATGACTTTCGGAAGGTGTGGCTGAGCCTCGAGGTGATCTGACCCATTCATCAGTAGGCAGAGACCAATTCGTGACCACGGACGGAGCTTGTCCATGACCTGTTCTATCACTGTGACTGCGTCGTCCACTTCTTCGGGCAGGTTCGCTATGTTGCCATACCCCTCAGGAAGCCAGTGTGCCAGTATTTCGCTTCCATCAGTGGACTCCCAAATGAACTCGGCGCCAAGCCCATCCATTTCGTCCCCCGTTCCTCGTTCGAAAATGACCGAGTCGTAGCCGAACTGTAGCAGGACCTGGGGAAGTTGGCTGATCTGGCCGAACGGGTCAGGGATGTATCCTACGTCCATCACCTTTCCGAATTGCTGGGCTATCTCTCGACCCACCATGAGATTCCTAATCAGTGCCTCGCCAGAAACTAGAAACACGTCTGGGAGAACATACCAGGGGCCGACAGCAATCCTGCCGCCATGAACGAGACCTTCCAGTCTGCTACGCTCTTGCGGTCTGACTTCGAGGTAGTCCTCTAACACCACAGTCTGCCCATCAAATGTGAAATGCGTGAACTGAGGGTCCTTCTCGAGTATCCGAAACAGGTTGTCAACCATCCTCACAAGCTTCAGTCTGAACTGCTGGAAAGGCAGATACCAAGCCCTATCCCAGTGTGTTTCACTGATCACTATCGCTTCTGTTCCATCCGGCTTCAAAGGTGTGGCCCCAGTCATGTTGTTATCGTCGGTCCGAATTCGAAAGGTCGATATGAAACATGCCCCTCATGAAGCTATGGCACAGGGTCGACTGTTACTCCGCCGGGGACCTTGCATGCCATTGCATTGGGTACCTGACCTGTTTCCCTAGCATACTCGGCAGTCACATGCTTGACGAACTGAGAAACCTGCTTGTTCTCAACCAAGCTGAGTACTGCGCCACCCAATCCTGCCCCCGTCATTCTGCTGCCTATGACCCCGTCCTGCCTTTTGGCTATGTCCACCAAGAGATCTAGTCGGGGATGAGACACATCATACAGGTTCCGAGAGCTATTGTGAGACTCATACATTATCATGCCAAAGTCTCTGACCCTTCCCTCTTGAAGTGCTTTGATGCCAAGGAGGACGCGCTCGTTCTCAGTTACCACGTGACGTACGCGTTTCGCCAGTTTGTCATCAAGCATACTGTCCACAAGTTTCAGGCGATCACTTGTAACGTCGCTCAGACTTGATATCTGCCATCCTGCCTGCCTGAGTGTCTTGAGGGCTGTCTGGCACTCGATCATTCGCTGGTTCAGTGCATCACCGGCAGATCTGGAGATCATGGAGTCAGTTATGACGAGGCTCACATCGCTGCTGAGAGGAATATCCCGGGTTTCAAGCGTTGAGCAGAATATCGCCAGTGAGGAATGCGGTTTCCCTAACTGTGATGTGAACTGGTCCATCACGCCACATGCCACACCACAGTATAGGCGCTCAGCTTCGAACGCGGCCATCGCGCTGTCCTTGGGTTTCAGGTCGAGTTGACTGATTTCCGCCACAAGATTTGTCAATGAAACTTCGAACGCGGCAGAGGAACTGAGTCCTGCACCAATCGGAACGTTGCCGTGTATCACAGCCGCGACTCCCTTGGGCTGTTGCTTTCGTCTGAGAAGCGCCCAGTACACTCCCTTTGCGTAGTCATACCACCTGTGCATCCCCGTGGGACTGAGACTCTCTGTAGAGAAAGAAACCAAGTCTTGGTAGTCTGCCGAGCATATGGTTGGATCCGCTGCGGGGATTCCAAGCGACCAGACAAACCGGTCAATAGTAGCGGCTAGGACGATTCCCCCATTGTAATCCGTATGGTTCCCCAAGACTTCGACCCTGCCGGGTGCGCGAGACAGCAGGGGTCGTGTGGCGATGCCCCCAACCATATCTCGAAGCCGATCAAGCATACCCTCGGGGACATGGATCATGAGAGCGCGCTCCTGAGCTCCCTTGCCTTTTCCTCGGGTGTGGAATCGTTTGTATAGGTCCAAGCACCAGTTTCTATGCCCGCTAGGTACTTGAGTCGGCTCCTGTCGCGCCACGGCGGATAGAGTTCTACATGAAAGTGCCAATATGGATTGTCGCCCACACCCGGTCGGGTGTGAAACACCATCACGTAGGCGACTTCTTCAAAGACCGCGGCATATCTTTGGACTACATCCCTGATGACTTGTCCAAGTTCAAGGAGATGCGCCTTCAGCTCGACTAGACTTGAAACATGAGTCTTCGGATAGATGTGAGTTTCATATGGCAGTCGGGCAGCATAGGGCACAAGCGAAATGAAGTTCTCTGTCTGCTTGATGATTCTATCTTCCGACTTGACCTCCTTCTCAATCGTCTGGCAGATGGGGCAAGAGCCTTCAGAATCCCAGAGCATCTTTGATTGCTCCGCCTCCTTGAGTATTCTGGGAGGTACGAAAGGCAGTGCGTAAACCTGAGCATGAGGGTGGTCAAGGCTCACTCCGATTGCCTTGCCTCTGTTCTCGAACTCCATTACATACTTGATACCAGGTTGGCTGCTCAGCTCGGAATACACGCGAAGATACTCCGAGAAGACGAGTGCTAACTGCGTATCATCCATCGTTTCGATCTGTTGCTTGTGGTCACGTGACAGAAGGATGATCTTGCAGAAGCCATAAGCTGGTGCTCCGACCACAACGCCCTCCTGAAGGCCCACCGGCCCTCCGTCGGGACTCAATGCAGAGAACCTGTTGTCGAGTGTCAGGACTCTCCACGGCCCTCTCGTTTCCGGACGGCCCGGGCAGAAGGGGCATTCCCGGTCCTTCTCCTGAAAGGGTCTTCCGGCTCGTTTTGGCGTGACTATTACCCATTCACCCAACATCGAGTTCCAGCGGACTTGGCTCATTGCGTGATCCTCGGGCCGCTGATGAAGACAGCAGGCTGATTAAGATGACGCAGCGCCGCACCTGTCGACTGGTATAAAGGTAGTAGACGCTCAGTCTACTCTGGAGAACCGAGCCTTGACAGCACCTGAACTAATACGCCAAATAGAGGAAATCGCTTCCAATGCATGGCCTGCCCGTGACATGGAACAGCTAGGAAACTGGAAGCTCAGGGCAAATGATGGAGTCACGAGACGGGCCAATAGCGTACTCCCACTTGGCGACCCCGGGATTGACCTCGATGAAGCTATAGACTACGTGGAGTTCTTCTATGAACGTCATGGGCTTGAGGCGAAGTTCCAGATGACGGAGGCGAGCCTACCAGAAGAGCTTGACGACAGACTTGCGCGTCTTGGATACGCCGTGGAACTGCGTGTTCATGCGCAGGTGGCCACCATAAGGCGGCTGGTGGCTGCGGAACGGCCATGGGTGGTTCATCTGAGCCCTGTCCTCACAAAGGATTGGCTGACAACCTATGCCGCTGCTGGCGGGTATGAGGGTATGGTGCTTCAAGCCCGCAAGGGTATACTTGAGCGGATTCAGCCGGACCATGTATTTGCTCTTTCAACGGTGGATGGACAGACTGCGGGAGTGGGCTTTGGAGTTGTCGAGCAAGGCTGGCTTGGGCTATTTGGCGTCGAAACGTTGGACCAGTACAGGCGGCGTGGCGTCGCCACATCTCTGTGCCAGTCGTTGGTGAGTTGGGCGATGGAAAAGGGAGCGACCAGGGTATATCTCCAAGTCGAGGAAAAGAACACACCTGCTCTTGCCCTCTATAAGAAGATGGGTTTGAGGACTCTCTATACGTATTGGTGTCGAGTCCATGGACAGTAGAGCTGACGCACCCAACACAGGATTCCCGGCGTGAGTACAGCGCCGGTTGCGTGTCCTCTACTGTCTGTTGTCTCCAGCAACTAGGTCTTGCTCATCCAAGACTCGTACTCCGACCTGATGCGTGATGCACCCTCAGAGTCGCCAAAGCTTGGCGGTTCAATCCTCAATGTGTTGCCATCCAGAATCGCCTCTACAACGACAATCCCGGGTGCTTCAATCTTGAATCCGATCTTACCATTCCTCTCAAACCTCTCTGTGTAGACAAGATCTGAGTTCTTGATGGTTGAGAGAAGCAGATATGCCAGCTTTTGGTCGACTGTTGTTTCGACCTTCTCTGGCGCTGCAGGTTTCGTCCTGGGCGGCATTGGAGCGGCACTGGTCTTTGGTTCTCGAGAAGGTGTGAACGGTACTTGCCTTGGAGGGGGAGGCGGGGGCCTAGAGGACAGCGCAACGGTTGTTGCGGTCAGAGTCGGCGGCGTCACTGGGGCACGAGCTTCCATTCTTCTTGCCGCGAGAGGTGCGCCACCTGTTACTCGGCTCTCATCGAACGCCAGTATCTCGTCCTCAAACTTCCACTTTGCCCTGAGGGCCTCTCTGAATGAGGATATGTTGGAAGCGACCTCAGGGTCGGTTTCATTCTTCTCGTTCATCTCAACAATCCGTGACGATGCCATGCCAATTGTTGTGGTGCCAACCTTGTGGCCTGCCTTCTGCACGCTCTTTCCCATTCGTAGGGCGTGCATCCTCGTCGGCATGCTGACATTCTTGCCGATCCACACCCAACATGTGTCATGATACTCATCAAGCACAATGACAGCGTTATCGCTTGTCACGTAACTGGAATCCAGCCTGACTGATTTCAGTTCTCCAGATTCATCCAGCAGCATAAGTGCGAAGGGCTTTCTTGAAAGGGTCTTAGCGGGAATACCGATTGCCTCCTGTGGTTTGGTCCCGATGGACCTTATGCTGGTCCCATCCCTTTTAACGAATTCTCGAACGGACTCAGCACGGGCAGTGAGCCAAGTATGCTCAAGAGGCTAGGCTTGAAGAGGCCATGTCTATCTCGGGGTCGACAACAAGCAAGGTATGTGTGTCCAGCAACCCGTCAATCTTCCTGATTCGAGCAGTGACTATCTCTACAATAGTTTCCATGTCCCTGCCACGGACCTCTGCTACAATGTCATACTGCCCGAACACCTTGTGAGCCTCTTCTACAGTGGACAGGCTTAGGAGTCTTCGCAGGACTTCGTCCTCCTTGCCTCCGGCAGTTTTGATCAGGACGTAGGCTTTCATCCCAGCATCACCGCTAGCAGCCTGCTAGGGCCATTATGTGCCAGATAACTCTTCCTCCAAGCATCTGGGCTATGCACATGGTCGCAGTTGATGATACAGCCTTCTGGGATTTCAGAAACTTGCGCTGTAGGCTCAGTCCGTTTCTTTCGTTCCAATGTCATGAGCGGATGCGAAACCCCGGATCAGCTGGCCTGTAGGCTGGCACTCGCACGGACGGGGGTCGCCCAGTCTGTCATCTGGCCAAAGAAGATGAATGGACTGGAGTCAGTTCTTCGGTACGTTGTCCGATGTACGGCTCAGTCCAGTACTAATAGATACTCAGAAGCAGACGCCACTACTTCATGACAAGTCTGGGGCACTTGTCACGCTTACCTACATACTCACAGGGTTTCTGCATACCCTTGTAAAACTTGAAGCCGTCCACCTTGCACTTCTCATCTGCAGCATTGTATTCGATACAGGTCATCGATTCATTCTCCGATTTCTGTGTTGGTAAGGTCCCATTGCGATCGGGACTAGCATGATTCGGAATTAAACAGGGTGTCCCTTTGGGCACATATTAACATATTCTGTCCATTACCGTTCGCTCACAACCTAGCGAAATCATACGCCTATCACATGAAATCCACACTGAAACATGAAGCACAGCTGCCACAGGCAGCTGTCCTCCTATGCGCAGAATGAGTCTACTCGACGCCGCATTTCTTCTTTAGCAGTTCCCAGTCTGCAGTGATCTGCTGCTGGACCTGCTTTCTGAAGTCCTCCCACTGGGGAGTGAAAAGGTGCTTGAACTGACCCTGCAGCTTCATGAACTCGTCCACCGGTTTCAATTCCTTTAGGCTCTTGCTCGGACCCGACATGATATACTGTTCACCGTCAATGATTTCATAGAGTGGGTGAATCCCCGTTTCAACTGCGAGTCTGGCCAGCTCGATGGTCTTTGACGACTCCGATCGCCAGCCTCTCGGGCAAGGCGAGAATGCGTGGATGAATGCAGGGCCCTCCACCTCGAGCGCCTTGCGGAATTTCGTGATAAAGTCGCGATAATGGAACGGGTCTACGGTAGCAACGTATGGTATCCTGTGCGCGGCCACGATCTCGGCAATCGGTTTCTTCCTCTGCCTCTTGCCAGGCTCAGCCTTGCCGGCCCATGAGGTCGTCGTTTCTTGGCCTGGAAGTGTAGCCCCTGATCTCTGGATCCCCGTGTTCTGATAGGCACCATTGTCATATACCATATAGACGAAGTCGTGTCCACGCTCAAGCGCTCCACTAAGAGCCCCAAAGCCTATGTCGAATGTGCCGCCATCTCCTCCCAGTGCAATCACGTCGACGTGTTCCTGTTTGTATCGGCCTTTCTCTTGCATTGCGTTTATGCCCTCGACTATGCCTGATGCGACAGCTGCGACGTTCTCGAATGCAACATGTATCCACGGGACCTTCCATGCAGTGTAGGGATAGATTGTAGTCGCGACCTCTAGGCAGCCTGTCGCATTGCATACAATCGTAGGTCCACGCAAGGACATGCCCATCAACTTCATCACAGTGGGTGCACCGCAACCTGCGCACATTCGGTGGCCCGATCCCAACACCTCTGGAGCCTGCAGCAGGTCCTTTAGTTTCATCGACATCTACTTTCGCACCCCCAGAGTTTCGTATAGGGGAGCCTTCCCCTTCTCTAAGTATTGCTTGGTCTTGTTGTATCCCTCAACAATCGTCGCGGGCGGCACGTCACGGCCTCCAAGCCCGACCACGAAGTCCGTGACCATTGGTTTCTTGGGCAGGTCGTATAGGGCAGTCCTCACTTCGAGTGCGAGGGGATTGGTTGGTGCTCCAAAGGATAGGCATTTCTCAAAGACAGCCACAGCCTTGGCACTGGAGAGTTCTTTCGCCAGCTCGGCAGCAGGGAACGGCCTGAACAGCTTCATTCTGAGGACTCCAACCTTCTCGCCCTGTTCTCGGAGAGCATCAACGACTGCCTTAGCGGTACCTGCTGGAGAACTGTGCGTGAGCATGATGATGTCAGCGTCCTTTGTCTTGTATGTTTCATACATACCATATGAGCGACCAGTCACTTTCTGGAACTCAGCCTCAACATCCTTGTAGACCTTGAACACCTCCCTCATCGCCTTGTCCTCCTGCTCCTTGAACTCGAAGTAGTAGTCAGTCAGACACAAGGGCCCCATTGTAATCGGTTTGTCCGTGTCAAGTGGCTGTACCGGCACCCTCACACCGACGAAGTCACGCACAACCTCATCTGGAAGGAGTTCTACACGTTCCACATTGTGACTCAGGATGAAGCCATCGATGCAGACCATGGCAGGAAGGAGTACGTTGTGATTCTCCGCTATCCTGAATGACATGATCGTCGTGTCGTATGCCTCTTGACAGCTCTGGCAATACATCTGAATGAAGCCGCTGTCCCGTGCCCCATATGAGTCGCTCCAGTCGTTGTGGATGTTGATAGGGGCTGACAGGGCACGGTTCGCAACAGCCAATACGATCGGCTGCCGCATTCCACTTGCGCAATAAAGCACCTCCCACATGAGTGCCAGCCCGGCCGATGCTGACGCTGTGGCCACCCTCGCCCCTGCTGCAGAGGCTCCGATACAGGCCGACATTGCGCTGTGTTCGGACTCCACAGGGATGACCTTCGTTTTGACTTGGCCTTCTGCGAAGAAACGTTGATAGTCCTCCACAATGATTGTTTGAGGGGTTATTGGATAAGCAGACAGCACGTCGATGTCACACTGCTTGAGAGCGTATGCAATGGCAGCATCGCCAGTCAGCCCCTCGATTGACCCTTTGGGTTTGGTCATCTTTACAGTAGCTGCCATCTTTCACTCAGCCTCCATAGTGATACACGATTTCGGGCACTCGTTGGCGCAAATCCCGCAGCCCTTACAGTAATCATAATCATAGGCATAGAGAAACTTGCCATCCTTCTCACTCAACTTAATCGCATTATCAGGACAGAAGATACAACACAGTGCACAGGTACCATTCTTTATCCAGAGGCAATCCTCCGGATTGTGCTTGGGACGCTCAGCTCGCCACCCACCCGTCTTGTATTCTCTCGCATTGCCTGGCTCCAGAATATTACCAGCCATTGGGATCTCGCTGGATTTCTTGCTCATTCTATGTTCACCTCTGAGGCTGCTCGCTCCATTGCTTTCTTGTTCAGTTCTCCAACTTTGCCCGGGTACCGGCTCAGCACCTCGGCAACCACGGTTTCCATTTTCACTGCGCCCGTTGCCTTGACTGCCGCTGCGAGGGTCGGCATATTGTAGAAAGGTCGTCCAAGTATCTGCATTGCTATCGTACTTGCATCGACCGTGACGACTTTTCCGCTCTTCAAGCCATACTTGCTCCTAATCTGCGCGGGGGTCAGTGTAGTGTTGAGAACGAGTGTGCCATCTTTCTTCAGTCCCTCACTAGGATTGACTACACTGAGAAGAGTCGGGTCAATGCAGACCACTATGTCTGGCTGGTAGACCTGAGAGTAGAGTTGAATGGGTTTCTTACTGATTCTCAGGAAGGCTCGAACAGGTGCGCCGGTTCGCTCTGGGCCAAACTCAGGGAAGGCTTGAATGTAGTTGCCTTCAGAGAGTGCGGCCTTGCCCAGCATCTGATTGCTGGTGACCACACCTTGGCCGCCGCGTCCGTGCCAGGTCACTTCGATGATGCCTTTCGAAAAGTCAAGGGCCATTGCTGTCATCACTACCTACTGGGGAAGCATCTGGCCTCGGCTCACTTTGTGATGCTTATGTATCTTCGTATTTGCCTCTGCGATTCGGTGCTCTCAGACCCGTTGCCTATCGGTAAGTCTTCTCCTTCCTGCCGATTTTGTCCATGAGCTTGGAGGTCACCCAGAATCGTTCCTCTCTTCATTGGTCGTACACACGAGTCTGGTCTGCTTCACAGGTCACGGGAGATGGGACCAATCTACCGCATCGCCTTGACAACAAGAATACCGGCGATAACAAGAACAACACTGAGTGCGGATGCAGCAACAACTAGGTATGTACCTATGCCGCCTAGAATGCTGACAGTCACCGCAACCATGACTGTGTCCACAGCGGCGTTTCCTGCAATGTCGGATACGAAAAGCGTGCAGTTGTGGGTTCCCACGAAAAGCGCTGCAAGTGAGACTGTTATGTCGTCCCCACTCCACAACTCCAATGGCATTGGTTCTCCGTCCCAGAGGAGCACATATCTATCTGGAAACCTGTCACGAGCATGCCAAGTAACGGATGGTACTTCATCTCCCAGTTCGAATCTGATGTCGTCTGGGTGGTCGAGCTGAGGAGCAACGTTGTCTATGAGTATCGATGGGAAGCGATCATTGGAAGCTGCTGTACCTCTGACTGAATAGGTGCCTGTTCCTGTGTAGTCGTTCCAGAAGTTACCCCTGCTGACATTGTCGTCCCATAGATTCAGCAGGCCCTCGTCCATCGCATTGACAAATGGTCTTCCCTCATACGGATTCCACCCCAGACTGTTCATGAAGAGTGTATTCCGACGACAGTCGTATGACACTCTGATTCCAGTCACCGCGTTCCGGAAGCAAGTGTTGTTCATAACTAGGGTATCTGTAGTGTTGACCATTTCAAGCCCCTCGAAGTTCAGGTACGCCGTGTTTCCGGTTAGCGTGCAGTTGTCAGCCTCCGACATCCAGATGCCGTAGCCGTTTCGCATGATGATACAGTTGTCAACTGTGCAGTTCACCGAGGAGAGAATATCAACTCCATGACCGCCGTAAAGAAAGGCACAGCTCCTGACCACACCGTTCGAAACATTATGAAGAGTGAGTACTGACCATCCTATGCCAGTGCACCTCAGCATGCATTCACGAATCAGGAAGTGTGCCGTCGTGTCAGACACATAGATGCATTGGCCTGAGCTTGTGATGTTCAGGCCTTCTATCACATAAGGGTCCTGCTTGCTCCCTGTGCCCGGCCATGAAACGAAACCGTCATTATCCGAGATGTAGATCGGATCATGTCTAATGTAGGGGCCTGTCTGGAAACTCAACCCGGGCTCTTCGAGCCCATTCATCATTAGCGACTCGCTTTGTGCAACGATGGTAGAACAGAGTGGGGCCACGAGCAGCAGTGCAACCCAAAACAGGAAAAGGTAATTGTGACGAATCCTACATCCCTCCGCTGCTGCAGTTTGTATTGCGTCATCCGCGTTTATGCTTATCTGAAAAAGTACGTACAGGTCAATCATCGCTGCACCTTGTCCGCCGGTTTGGGCTGGCCTTTCTTATCGACAATGTCTGCTTGTGCGGCATTCAACTCCAAGAACAGCTTTCCGTATTCCTTATTCCTGATATCCATGTATACAGCATCTTCATGTCTGTCTATTCTGACAATCCTGAGAGTCCGTTCTATTGCCCTGGGGAAGTAGCCCCAGAAAGCAAGGACAATCAATAGGGAAGCAGTCACGACCAAGCCCAAGAGAGGCTCGAGGAGGGGTCTAGGGTTGTGAAGTGCGTTCACTATTCCTAGGGCGAAGTATAGGCCGGGATAGAACAGGACAAAGAATGCCGCCCAGGCCACGAACCTCTTCGGAGCTGACCTAAGGCTTCGGCTGCCGTGAATGCCGCACGTTGGCACCCAGAACGTGGCCGCACCCTGCGCTGCGGCGAGCGTCGTCTCCACCTTGTCTTTGCCATCACCCCAACTACTGATCGAGCTGTCATCGGAAGGATCGAAATGCGAGCTCTCCATGACGGTGATGGACACGAGATCCTCAGGTTCGCCCAGACACACCGGACATCTCTCGGGGAACTTCACCTTTGTGATCTTTGCTCTCACCAGCAGCGGCTGGGGCTTCTCCCTGCTCTTTGTAGGTTTCAGTGTCATGATTGGCACAGCTCAGAACCCCAACACACGAATGAGCATATCTGTTCACGCAGGGGGCACGATGACAATCTGAACACTTGTGATTGTCTTGTTGTCTGAGTCTGTCGCGTCGAACGTATCGAAGGTCATCTCGTACCTGAATCGTTGTTCCATCAACTTGAGCTCATGAGCGATGCGGACAGCCAGCCCTATACCCTTGAAGCCATATCCTCTGATGGCAACGATTCGTTTGTCATTCCTCACAAGATTGCGTATGGTGGAGGAGATCTTGGGTACGTTTATCTTTCCGGCTTTCGAAGAGATCTCCACTAATACATACTCGCTGGTAGGAAAGACCGCCACGTCGTCCTCCATCGTAACTGAGATGACTGAGTCGCCAAGCCTGAGCTGTTTGGGTACTCTGTCCTGAAGCGACATGACTGATATGATGCAGAGGTCTGTCTAATATCCCTACTGTTGTGAGTCGTCATTGAGTCATCCTTAATATCTGGCTTCGCCATGCCAGAACCAGTAGCAGCCAAATGGGCTGCAATCTGGCGACTGCATCTGGAAGGAAGAATACATGGAAAGTAAGAAGGTCGTTGCCGTAGCGCTTTCAGTCGTCGTAGTCGTTTCTGTGGTCGCTGTTGCAGTGTGGTTCGCTCCTACAACGCCAGATGTGAGAATCGGATATTTGGCCCAAGACCTTCATCAGCTAGCTCTGAGAGTCGCGTACGTGAAGGGCTGGTTCGGAGAAGCAGGACTCACGGTAGAGCTGCTACAGTACCAGAACGGGGCCTATGAGATGGATGGTTTCTTGGCAGGACAGATAGACATGGGCTATCTAGGTGTAGCTCCTGCTCTCACCAAGAGCATCAACCAAAACGTGTCTGTGACTGTGCTCGCAACTGCCAATCTTGAAGGATCAGCAATAATGGTGCACAAAGGAGAGTATGACGCGGGCCGAATCCTCAATCTCACGGGTCTTGTCAACAAGACAGTCTTCCATCCAGGTCCATCGAGCGTTCAGAATTTCCTACTTCGGCTTGCTCTCAGCCAGTCTGGGCTTTCGTATTCCGATATAACGGCTATAGCGGCAGTACCACAGAACATGGCAATATCACTGACCCCGGATGCTCCTGCTTTCATTGCTTGGGAACCGTTTCCTGCCTTGGCAGAATATGAAAACCTTGCAGTCCCCATATTGCTGTCCCATGACATCTGGCCCCGTCACCCTTGCTGCGTGCTGGCGTCGTCTGATGATTTCATAAACAGAAAACCAGATGTCGTGCAGAAGGTCGTCGACATTCACAAGAGGGCAGAGGAGTGGATTGTGGCAAACCCGGCTGAAGCAATCGGCATTGCCACCCAGTGGTTGGGAGTGAATGCCACACCGGTGGAGACCGCCTTCAACCGCATTGTCTATGACTTCAACCTGAATCGCACGGCTATCGAAGTGTTCCTGACGTTCCTTATCGACCAGGAGCAAGTCACGATGTATCCGAGTGAGATCGGGCCGTATCTAGATGATTTCATCAATGCCACATTCATAGAGAGCTCACCGTGATTGCGGGGTATGGTAACGGCAGAAACAAAAGGCAGTCAGTAGAACGTCTGCAGGAACATGATGTCAGGCGCGACAGAAGAGCATGCGGAGATGAAAGGCGACTCCCCGCCTCGCCAGAGGAAAGCGAAGCGGCAAGGAACCAGGCCTGTCGATATTCTTCTGACGGCGGTCATCCCTCTGGCCATTCTACTCATGATATGGCAATTCATAGCATACTTCGCGCAGGGACTAGGCCTACTTGACATCGCGAACTCATTTGTAAAGCTCGTTATCAAGGGTGACGCTGACGGGACCACCCTCGGCCAACATACAGCCATGAGCATGGTGCGTGTGACTCTCGGCTTTGCATTGGCTGCGGCCACTGCGATTCCTCTCGGCATTGCGGTTGGCAGATACCGGCTGGTGAGTATGGTGCTTGGGCCTGTCGTTGAGGCCTTTCGCCCCTTGCCCCCAATAGCTTGGATTCCATTGTCGATTCTGCTTTTCCGCTCGAACTTGATTGGAGCTCAGGTTTTCATCATCTGGCTGGGCGCATTCTTTCCAATACTCATCAACACGACAGCTGGTGTCAAGAGAACAAGTACTGTCCATCTTGATGTGGCGAGCACATTCGGTACGTCTGAGCGCCAGATTCTGTCGAAGATCGTCCTCCCTTCAGCCGCTCCCGAAACATTCGCAGGTCTTCGCATCGGTTTTGGGATCGGCTGGATGTGCTTGGTGGCCGCAGAAATGTTTGGCAGTGCAATAGGCCTAGGATACTTGGTCACGATTACGCAGCAGACGGGCAAGACAGGTGAAACGATATCAGCCATGATTGTGATTGGTTTCATAGGCTTCCTGATCAGCTACGTGTTTCTACGAGCTGAGAAGAGACTGCTCAGGTGGCGCAGAGAAGTGGCAGTCTAGCCGTACCTTGCCCTCATTGCCTTCTCCTGTTCTACTTTGAGAAGTTCAAGTATCCTGGCTCGATATGAGGAGCACGTAGGCGAGGTCCGGTCTCGGGGCCTTGGGAGGTCGATGACATACTCTTCTATTATTCGCGCAGGCGCATTACTCAGCATGATTATCCTATCTGACATGAAGACAGCTTCATCGACGTTATGTGACACGAAGATGACTGTGGACCCAGTTTCCTGCCATATTCTAAGAAACTCCTCTTGGAGGTAATTCCTAGTCTGTGCATCAAGATTCGAGAAGCCCTCGTCGGAAACCAAGACATCAGGTGAGGTCACAAGGCTGCGAGCCATCTCAGTCTTTCTTGCCTGTCCGCCGGATATCTCATGCGGTAGGTTGTCCTCCAGACCCCTCATACCGACAAGCGCAATCATCCTGTCGGAGAGCTTCCTCCTTTCTTCGGTGGGCACTCCCTTGACCTCAAGGCCAAACTCGATGTTCTTCCTGACAGTCCTCCAAGGGAACAGGCTCTCCTGTTGGAACATGAAACCCACGCGATGGTGTCCCGGTCCTACGGGATGCCCGTCGATGATCACCTGGCCACTGTCTGCCTCAAGGAGTCCAGCTATTATCTTCAGGAGCGTGGTCTTGCCGCAACCTGACGGACCCACAATACTGAGAAACTCTTTCTCATGGACGTCAAAGGAGATCCCGTCTAGTACCCTAGTTTCCTCAAGGCTATCGTTGAAGTAGGACTTGACTAAGTTCTGGACTGAGAGTTTGGGCACCTTCGTCGCCGAGCAGGGCTTCAGCATATGCCGTTAAATAGTGTCTGATTGGGCTCGTTCCGCCCCAGTGGACTCAAAGCGCACAAAGTAGAAAAGGCCACCTCACCTCGAAGGAGCATTAGACACAGGTTGCTTCTGAGCTCATTGAAAGTAGTCCAGACCCGCGGAGTGTCACTGACAGAGCACGGAAGGTAGCACAAGTTGGATTCACCAAGAGTTCTCTTCGAAATAAAGGAAGACAAGAGCACCAGTGCAATCGCCGTAGGTGATGTCGTAGGCACGGGAAAGTCCGAGCTCTGTACAGGTGGACGTGACGGAGTGCTACGCGTCTATGATGCTAACAAGAGCGAGATTCAGTTCTTAGCTCAACTTGACATCGAGGGCAGCATTCTATCTATAGAGATCGCCGACGCCAACAACGATGGACAGAACGAAATAGTGGTCGGTCGGAGCATAGGTCCTCGAGATGTGGCGGGAATTGCTGGTACCCTACAGGTCTACAGGTTCTCATCCAGCGGCAGTCTCGAGCTATTGGCAGAACACCCTGTCGACCGATTCGTGACAACTGTCAGAGTCACCGATGTAACTGGTGACGACAAGAATGAGATCATGGTAGGCGGCAGCGACTCAACTCTCAGGGTATTTGAGATGGACACTCTGAACAACCTGTCAGAGTATGCCCGCTATCGGCTCGATGACATGCCCATAACGATAGGGACATGCGATGTCGATGGTGATGAGATAGATGAAATCGTCACGGGCAACAGAGACAAGACGGTCAGAGTCTTCAAAGTCAAAGATCATACAATTGAGCAGATGGAGGTACTCGACCTACCTAGCCCTGTAGTTTCTGTCGCCTCCGGTGATTTGCTCGGAGACCGCAAGATGGAACTAGGCGTCGTGACCTACGACGGATCAATAAGGGTATACCGCAACGAAGAGAGTCGGCTCGAGCTATTCACGATGTTGGATAAGGTCAAAGCTCTCTCTCTGAGGATTGAGGAGCTGAATGCCGATCACATGGATGAGGCAGTGGTCGCCACATCCGACGCTAATGTTGTCTTCTACAGTATCCAGGCAGCTGAGCTGCAACAGGTGGCAAAGGTGGAAATTGGGACCAAGATACTCGCTATCAGTGCAGGTGACGTAGGAGGCGACGGAAGGAAGGAGGTTCTCGTCGGCATATCAAATGGTCCACTCAGGGTCATCCAGGGTTTGTATACTGTTATACCCAAGTTTGAAGTGAGTCCTCAGGCAGAAACCGGTGCTGGGTTGAGGGGCCGTGTCACGCTGACCAACGTGACAGATAAATCCGTCAGTGGTGTTAGTGGGAAGGTCTACTGGTTTCCCAAGGCAGACATGGATGTCACGCCGCAACAGGTACGCTTCGATCTAGGACCCTTTGAAACAAAGACTGTTGAGCTTCAGCTAATGCCAAAGGCCGAGGGTTCGATAATTGTCAGACCCATAGTACTCATGTGGACAGACTCGGACGGCCGGGTGCGGCAGGTAACCACTCCCGAAACCGCGGTGATGGTCGAGAAGGGATCCGTGACGGCAGCAGCATCAGCCGTGGCACCTGTTGTGCTTACCCCGCAGAAAGAAACCGAGACTCTTGAGGAGGATACAGGCACGCTTTTTGGAGAAACTGTTGGCACTGGCTTTGGCAGGGTTTCAGCAGAAGAAACAACCACATCAGTCGATGAAGAACCAGAGATGACAGAGAGCACAGCGGCCTCATTGCGTGAGGCAGAGAAACTGCTTGACAGGCTCTTCAGCGAAACTACCGAAGTGACTAGTATGGATGTTGCCGCACTGGCCGAGCTTCCTGAGGAAGAGGAGGCTGCAGTGGAAGTCCCTGCACGGGCAGTTGTGTCGGCCGAGAGCACCATTGTAGCCGAGATTCGTGCACGAAAACCCAAGCCCTTGAAGCCCGGTACACCCTCTGACTCGTACAGCTATCTGTTCAAGACCATGGTGATAGGAGAGGGTGCAGTAGGCAAGACGGCTCTAGTCAACAGATTTACGACTGGACAATTCGAGAAGGACTACAAGACCACGATAGGATCGCAGTTCGCAGTCAAGCTCACTCACATCTCGCCACCAGAGTCTCAATACGCTACTGGCATCAAGATACAGGCGTGGGATGTTGCAGGCCAAGCTCGTTTCAAAGCAGTACGCAAGATGTACTACAGTGGAGCCGCAGGAGTCATACTGGTGTTCGATGTCACTCGTCGGCGTTCGTTCAGTGAGCTCGTCAAGTGGGTTGAGGAGTCCGATGAGTCAGTAGGTGGCAGGGTACCCATGGTCTGCGTGGGCAACAAGATAGACTTGCCCGACAGGGCGGTCAGCAGCGAAGAGGCTAGGCAATGGGCCGAGTCACAAGGTTTCGTCTACATGGAAAGCAGTGCAAAGACAGGCGAGGGTGTGGCGGACATGTTCACGATTCTCGCCGAGCTCATGTGGAACGAGGCAAAGAAGACCTCTGACACCAAGAAGCATGGCGTCTAGCCGTGTTCTGAGATCTCGGACTCACACTCTGACAGAGGTTTTGAGCCCCGCATCGAACGCAGCCACGTTGGGACCCACAGGTTGCATGAGCCCGGTCAGCGATTCTCTGACGCCATTTGCCGTGAGAGGTGCTATGCCAATGGTGAGTGCCGCTCCCAACATAAACGAGTTCAAAACGCGTCTGTACTCGGTCTCACCAAGGGCTAAAACAGGATCGATAGGGGAAACGCTAGCACAGATTGATGACATGACATCAAGTATGTCTGCCAACGGTGGGTATTTCGTCGTTCCCGTTATGCACTGCATTGTTTGCACTTCGGCAGTACTCACAACTGCGATGGCGCGCTCTCCACAGTAGTCCACTGCCGCACGAAGTGCTTCCATTGGCTCAAGACCAATCAACATATCGACCGTACCACGAGGAATGAGGGGGCCTAAGTCGTGGTCTCCTATGCGCACATGTGTGACCACTGTCCCTCCTCTGCGTGATGCTCCAAAGGTTTCACCGATTGTGGGCCTGTATCCCTTCAAGATGGCGGCCTCTGCTAGGACTCTTCCGCACAGTAAATTCCCCTGTCCTCCTACGCCTGCAATGAGCACATTGTACAGTCTATCCAAATAAATCACTCCTGGCGAATGGCCTTGTAGGGACACACTCCTATGCATGAGCCGCAGCGAACACATACCTCGTCAAGGATTGTCGCTTGTTTCTCAGTAGGGAGCCAGCCAATAGCAGTGCAACCGAACTGACTAAAGCATATCTTGCACTTCTCACCACGACAGAGAGCCGGATTCACGCTCACTTTGCCTAGACCCTCGTGGGAAACACCACGGCGCTGTTGCTCCAGTCGACATATGCCCTTCAGGATGAGGACCCTTAGTCCATCTTTTGCGACAGTGGTATGAATGAGTTCGATAAGTGGACCTATCTCGACGGAGTCACTCGTTGTCATGTAATCCGGACCGATTGCCCGAACCAGATCAGGAATGCTGATGCGCCGTTGGCCCTTGTCTTGTACGGCAGAACCAGGATGGGGCTGAAATCCGGTCATTGCAGTAGTCTCATTGTCAAGTATCAGGAAAGTAAGATTCGCATTCTTGTGTCGAGCATTCACGAGAGCTGGCAAGCAGGCATGGAAAAATGTTGAGTCCCCTGCCACAGCAACGACTGCAGACTCGAAGCCAAACCTACCGAGTTGTCCGAGTCCGCACGCGACACCGATACCGGAGCCCATGGCCTGCATTGTGTTCATGGTTTCGTCATAGAAGACTCCCAGCGAATAGCAGCCAATGTCTCCAGCGACGACAAGCTGGCCGCCTCTTCTCTTCTTTTCTTGGCGCAGTGCCCAGTACACGTTCCTGTGAGTACATCCTGCACAGAATGTTAGAGGCCTCGAGATGAGCAGCTTGGCCCCTCTGGCGCGGGCTTCTAGACCTCCGTGGAGTGACATTTCGTGCGAAAGATCAGTGACCTGTGACAGACCTTTCACAACATGATCCACACTCATTTCACCCCAGGCCGGGAGGGTTTTCGTGCGTTTGCCATAGAACCGGGGCCGGTCGGGCGTCGAGAGGCCCACATATTGGGAACGTATCTCATCCTCCAGGAATGGGTCTGTTTCCTCTACAAAGAGCACCCTCTCTACTCCCGCCATGGCATTCGCAATCAGTCCTGTGGGAATTGGATTTGTTGTCACAAGCCCTAGACTTCCTGTATTCTTGGTGTGGACAAGTGCCAGCGCCTCCTCGGAGTAGCTCTGGCAGATGCCTGAGGATATCAAGAGGGTCTTGGCGTCAGGGCCTAGGTTGAGCTTGTTCAAGCTCGACTTCTCGAACTCAGCCGCTATGAGCTGTATCTTGCTCAGCAGCTCTCTGTGCTTCACGGCCGGCTGAGGCACATTGAAGAGGCCCCTGGGAAAAGAGGACAGAGTCGCCGGCGCTACCTGTGGCAATGGTCCAACATTCACCAGACTGCTAGAGTGACTCAGCCTCGTTGTGCTTCGCACAATCACAGGCACTTCGTGCCTTCTGGAAAGATCGAAGGCATAGAGAATCGCCTCCTTTGCCTCTTGGCCGGTGGAGGGCTCCAGCAATGGCAGCATGGCTGCTTTCGCGTAGAACCTCGAGTCCTGCTCGTTGCTTGAGCTGTGACCTTCCGGGTCATCGCAGACCACGATCACCAAGCCCCCCTTTCCACTGCCAGACAGGTTGAGGTTTAGCAGGAAGTCTGCCGCAACGTTCAAACCGAGTGACTTCATGGGGCAGAGAGCAGAGACTCCAACCCAGCTGGCCGCAGAAGCTGCCTCGAGAGCCACCTTCTCATTGGTGCTCCACTCAACATAGATTCCTCTGTCAGAAGCGCTTCGCATGAGGCTCTCTGTTATCTCAGTGGAAGGCGTTCCCGGATACGAGGCACAAAACCTAACGCCTGCTTCTATCGCTCCTCTTGACATCGCCTCATTACCGCTCATCAGAGAATGTTGAGATTTCACCATGTGGTCCAGCTCTTCTGCGAAGGGACCTGAGTGAAGAGAAAACACTTTCGAAAGGACTAGTGTTGAATACTGGGAAAAGTGTCAAAAGACAGATGTCATGCCGAAGATGACGCGCAATGACCGAACCAACTGAAACGCGAAGCACCAAGATCACTTCTCTGTATTCGGTTTCTCACGAGAAGGACGCGGATGGCTTCATCTCTGCGGCTATCGTTTGGCGATATGCGAAGTCCAAGGGTCTCAGACATAGCGTGGTTCTTACTGACTACGGTTCATTCGAGGCTGTCTTCCCAAAGGTAGGTGGCTTCAGGAACACCCTCATCGTGGTCACGGACCTTGGCCTTGATGAGAACTCCCTTGACACAGTCATCAGTTCGCTAAAGAGGGCCACAGCCCAAGGCTGCAGGGTGGTATGGCTTGATCATCATGAATGGCCCGACAGGGCAGTAAAGTCCGTGCTATCATTGGCCAACAGCCCGGTACTGCGGATCAATCACGAGTACTGTGGAGCTGAGATAGCATTCAAGGTGTTACTTCCCCGTGATGAAGTGTGCGCAGAGATGGCCAAGATTGCACATGACACCGATTTCAACATCAGAGAGATAGAGTCGGCAAGCGCGCTCACTGACGCGTTGTCCTTGACAAGATTCGCTGCACTCGACAAGGGAGATGACCTGACAGCGGCTCTGATGCCTCTCCTCAGGAGCCTAGCAGAGTCAGGAATGACAGGGGTCTGGGACGAGAGTGGCAGGAGGTTCCGTGATGTCTTGCTCAATCAGAGAGTAGACAGCTATCGGAAGGAGCGGCTCAAGAAGATGCGAAAGGCGCTAGCCGCACATTCCGACTTAGAGATTCACGGTCGTCTGGTCCGGATGGTTGAGATGCCGAATGGGGTTACAACCACTGACATGGGCACATTTGTCGCTGATACGAGAAACCTCACAATCGGCGACCAGCAACTGCCGGTGGCCGATCTCTTTGTAACTTTGAGTCCTGGTGGGATGCTGGGATTCCGGCGCGGCCGGGAAAACGTCTTGTGCAACGCTGCGGCGGCGCTTTTCAAGGGTGGCGGACACGCATATGCGGCAGGCGGTGAATATGGCCCGTACCACGACTTCCAAGCCGTGTGCGATGACGTATTCTCGACACTCTCGAAGAGCAAGGAATGGGTCATTACGCTTGGTCAGGAATCTGCTTGAGAATGGAACTAGGCAGTAGTGTCTGGATTGGGATCTACTGACTTGGCAAACAGGGTCGCCATGAGTGCTCTGGCGTCAATCGACTGGTCCCAGAGTGTGTCAAACCTCTGCATCGCATGCTCAACCACAATCGGTTGCTCAGTCCGGTCTAGTAGTACAGCTGTGTCGGGCCTGAATGCATTGGTCAGTAGCATGACAAGTTTACTTCTGTTTAGGGCGACGATTCTGTATGTCGCTATATCTTCAGGATACAGTCTGAACTGTAGACGCCCACTGCTCAGCAAACTCGCAAGCTGACTGACTTCGTCGCGCATGAATGTAGCGACAACGCCAAGACCGTTAATTGGGATATCTGACGCTATGAACACTACGCGCACATTGAGGCCGTCCATGGCAGCTGCAACTATCTCCTTGTCTACAGGACCACTAGTACCCTTCGCGCCAATTAGGTTGTCTAGTCTGTGAATGAGCTTAAGTTCGTCACCCGCTTTCCACTGTTTCCTGTCTAGCAGCTCGGATCTGATGAGCCTTCTGACATTCTCGACTCCTCTGGCTAGGTTCGTGTTCTGTTGCGTTGGGCTACCAGTTGCGGACTTATACAAGAAGGCGGCCAAGTCCTCTGCAGTTGCCCGAGTCAGTAGTTCGATTTCACTCTCTATCGAATCCAATCTGTTTCTCCAAGCGCGCTCCAGACCATTCGCGATTGTCTCGTTGCTGACAACGTAGGAACTGGGCCGTGACAACTTGTCGACAGATATGAAGCCGGCTGTTTCCAACTTTCTCAGGCATTCATATACCCAGACTTTGGTTGGAGGCACAGCCTTTGTCTTCTTGATTTGGTCATAGACGGCACTGAAAGTCACTCTCTGTGGCCCTCGTGAAGCTTTGAACAAGTATCGAAGAACCTTCATCTCGCTGGAATCGAGGTGAATGCCAATCAAATCGAGAGCTGCAGCAGCTTTGCTCATGATTTGGTCCTCCAGTCGGATGTTTCGGCCGCGGCATCGTTAGCTATCGCGAATTCCGCATCGAAGCTCGCAATGGCATCGTTCACTAGTTCCTGATTGATGATTCTCGGGATGAAGGTGGCTGCGAATGGCTGATCTGATATCATGAGTACGACTCTGTCACTGTTTCTTGCAACCATCTGGTACGTTTCCCCAGCACGTGTACGTTTCCTTAGTGAAACATCGAGTCTGTCATGAATCAGTGATTTGTAGGTGTCAACAATCACGCGACCAATCGTGTCGTTCGTGTCGAAGTCCCTACTCAGCAACACTCTCAGGATGGCCCCCTTTCTAGCAAGCCTGCTCACAGCTTTCGCATGCTGTTCTGCGCTTGCCAAGTCGATACCCCTCTGGCTCGTCGAGAGTCGTAGCACGTCCCCCTTTCTGACTGTCGAGTATATCTCGCCATCAATCAGTCTGGTTATCTGTTCCATCCCTTCAGCGAACCTGGCCGCAGTCCTCTGGAGGACTCCGGTGATCAGTTCAATTGCATCGCCGGCAAGACGAGAGAAGTCTGGAGCTTCAGACTCTTGGTTGTCCATGTCGTGGGCGGCATATAGCCTCTGGATGTCTGAAAAGAGCCTCATCTTATCCCGTTCGAGCGACGTCAGCGCTCTTGTTCTAGCTTCGCCAAGAGCTGCTGCCAAGGTTTCGGCAGTGACAGAGTAGCGGTGGGGCTTGGAGAACCTGTCGACAGTCAAGCATCCATCCTTCTCAAGAGATGCTAGCCATCGGTATATTTGAGGCCGAACGATACTCTTGTGATTGGCTTCTGCCTGTAACTGACTCTCTATGTCCTTGAATGGAACTGAAACCCCCTGTTCATGCTGGTTCCGGAGGATGATTCTGAGGACTTCGAATCGTCTATCGACTGTGTTGATATCGTAGCCGATTAGTCTGAGGGCATCTAGCATTTCCTTGGTCTTGAGGTCCGACCTAGCCCGTTCCTCCTTGTCGGGGTTACTCCTTCCGTGTGGTTTTCGAGGAAGGGGTGAATCACGGACTGTCACGGGTTACCCGATGCCTCCTCTGGGCGGGACACGTCCATCGACCTAGCCCCTGTCCACAATTCATCGAAGCTCAGGACTGATGCATCAATGATATCGGGATTGAACTGTCTGGTTATCCATGCCGCCGTCAGTGGCTTCTCTGACACGATCAGCGCCATGCACTCATTGTTCAGTGTTACGTGATGGTACGTCATGGGTCCGTCGTAGATTCTGATTGCTACGCTAGGGGCTTCCGGGGAACCGAACGCATCTCCGCGACTGTCCGTCGGTCCGCTAGACTGAAACAGGCTCTCGACAATCTTGGAGGTTACGAGACATCGGACGTTAGCGCCCCTCAGCACTGCGTGTGCAATCTCTAGAACCACCTCTCCGTTTTGATTGATGAACGGAGATGGTGACATGGCTGTGACCCTGATGACACTCCCTTCGCGTGCCATGTCCTTCATGTTGTATGCGACTGCTCTCCGGATGTCTTCTGCACCAGTCACCAGTCGGGAGCTTGTTCTCTGTTTGCTGCCCGTGAACTCCAGCACGAGGTCCTGTGCCAGAGCTGCACAGTCCAAGCTCGCGACGGCATCCGACTCAGAGGAGATAACACGAGTTTCCTGCTGCATTCTTCGCCTGGCAGATTCGGCGGTCCTATGTAGTCCGGTTTCTACAGCCGAAGGGTCCGAAGAGTAGCGTATTCTCTGAGGGCCGTGTCCTGTCGCCCTTACAAATCCAACCTCAACAGCCGACCTCAGTGCTTTCCCCGTGGACGACTTAGAGATTAATGCCCCCGGCTCTTCTCTTCTCAACTCGTCTTGGATTTCATCGATGCTCAAGGAGTCGCCTTGCTCCTTTTGTCTTTCCAGCACGGCCTTGACCAGTTTCAGTGTGCGAGAGTCCCTGTCTGTTCTCAGAATCAACCCTAGAGCCTTCAGAGCACGGGTCACAGACTCATCGACCAAGATCACACCCTCTTACCTTCCATTCTTTCTCGACTCCTGACCAGGGTGGAAATGAGATACCCCGACTTACTCCCGGGGAACATATCGATCAGGCGTTGAGGAGAGTCGAAGAGAGAAACTGACTGTTCCCATATGAGGTCGAATGACGCGATAGCACTCTTGACGAGGTCGGGATTGAAGCTGCGACTCACCCATGTCGCTGCCAGCGGGTCCTCAGAGAGCAAGATGACCATACTCTCGTCATTCAAGCTAGAGAAGTGGTAAGTTCTCGCGTTAGGTCCACAGATCCTCGTGTCAATCTTTGCTCCCTCCTTCCTCAATCTCGCCACTCTGGCAAAAGATTCCATCAGATTATCCTCTGGCAAACCGGTGGCAAGAAGATCGCTCTGTGTGAGGATGTCGGGAGTCACGCAAAACTGGAGTTCTGCCCCCTTCTCGACGGCCCTCAGCAAATCGTTAAACGCCTCTAGGACTGTGCTCATGAACGGGCCGAGCCAGAGTCTGGTAACTCTTATGATGCTTCCAGCCGTTGCCTTGCCGAATATCTCGCTCCTAGTGGCTTCTCTATATGCCTCAGGTCCCCTCAGAAGCCTCGATCGAGGCTGCTCCTTGTTGTTCTTTGTTCTGCGCGTGAGGCTCGCTGCCATGTGACTAAAGTCAACGGAAGACAGGAGCGACAATTCCTCCCGGAGAAATCTTCGTCGCGCTTCCAATCTTGTCAGAGTTTGGTGCTTGAGATCCTCCAGTCCTGTCACAATGGTGTTTGCGTCCGCGCTGTACTTCTTCCTGCGTGCTCTATCACTGTCGACCATCACCATCCGCATATTGACAAGTGCCTCCAAGACCTTTCTTACCCCTGTTCGAGTAAGATCTACGCCAGGTTCCGCCCGCAAGAGGGCGTCATAGATCTCAAGCACATCAACGGGGCGCTGAAGCGATGACTGTACGTTTAGTACGGCACGCAGGACGCTGAGGGCTCGTAGGTCATGAGCAAAACCCAACATACCTAGTGATTTCTCAAGCCTTTCTCGTGACGACATGGATGGAAGCTCCGGCAATTCAGTGAGCACCAGCGTCTGAACAACGAAAACGTATCTTTAGTAGCTTCGGGCTAGTTTACAAAGTTCGACTTTATATCGCTTGTCTTCTAATGACAGATGGTCTTCTTTCCGATTGGATGGCCATGAAGACGGCTGACGGGGCATATACGAAGTGGGTAAGGGGGGCGGACCCGATTGCGTTGCTGAGGACTCCAGAAATGGAGTCCCTTCTAGACTCCGGTGATAGCTACACTCTTCACATATCCCGCGCCAATCCTAACCACGAGCGGCAGGAAGTCGGTCATAAGGGACAGTATGGTGCCCGCCTTCAGACGCCCCTGAATCACATCGTTCAGGGTGCTAGCGTCAAGCTGACTAAGGACTGTTTCTGCGGCTGCGACTGGGTCATTCAGCATGGCATATTTGGAAACCGCATACATGCCATTCCCTGTGTTCATGATGCTCCTTGCCAGCCTTGACTTTCTGTACTCCTTCTCATAGAGTAACGTACTCTCTCTGGAATAGTCATTCTCTTCGACCATACGTTTCGCGTGTTTGGCGAGTAGCGTCCCGGCATGAAGACAGGTTGTGACACCACCACCCACAATTGATGACACCTGACCAGCGGCGTTTCCACAGAGCGCGACACCCGCACCGGTGAATGAAGGAATCAGGCCAGTGCATGGCACGACGCCTCCATTCACATTGGCTATCCTGGCGTTCTTGGTTTCCTCGTGCTTCCTCATGTACTTCATGAGAACATCCTTCATTGGAGGAAGTCTTTCCCAGCTCAATCTTGATGACGGCACCCTACCTATCCCTAGGTTCGTTTCCGACTCACTGCGGGGATATAACCAAAGGTAACCTAGGCCGACGTCGCGTCCTACATAGAAATAGGCAGTGTGAGGATCTTCAATCCTGCAGCCCTCCAATTTGAAGCGATACCCATAACTGAGCAGCCACCTAGGATGGGCGAAGCCTGCGCTTGACGAGACCTTACTGAACGACCCGTCGGCTCCGACAGTCAGACTCGCCCTTGATTCTTGATTCCCATTGTATTTGACGCCAACAACCTGCTCCCCTTCCTTTATGACCGAGTCGACCTTCGCTTGGCACTTTAGCTCAGCACCATTTGAGACTGCCCGGTCTCTCATCAGCTCTTGGCAACTGTCCTCATCGAGCAGATAGGAGTTACCCAGTAGTGTACGGTCGACAGCAATGTGTGAACCGGTGTCAAGGCTCTCACCAACGATCGACTTGAAGCGGTTTACAACACACTCTGAAGTATCTGGCACGTTCAACAAGCTCAGAGCCTTCTGGGTGACCAGTTCCCCCATCAGTGAGTCGGTCAGGGTCTGATGCCTCTCTAACAGGAGCACTTTCAACCCATGCTGTGACGCTTTCTGAGCTGTCATCAGTCCTGCAGGGCCAGCTCCAGCAATCACGAGATCATGTGTCATATATCAGTACCCCTGAGAGATGCCCGGCTCCGGGCGTGGGCGTATATGCTTTTCTGAAACAAATCCTGGTTGAGTTGTCCACAAGTATATATTAAAAGGCCGTTCGGTGTCGTAACCCTCGACCTTCGAAGAAGAGCGAACTAGGAATGAAGCTGAAATCCATCGCCTACTCAGTGTACTTAGTGCTCTCGATTCTTGTCAGCATGTCAGTTGCTTCTGTTCCGGCTATGCTCCTAATGTTCCTTCTATTCCACAACGTGGACCCTTTACTGGACACGGTTGGCTGGCCATTCGCACCAGTCCGGCTTTTCGTCCAGAGCACGCTTGGTCCTTTTCTGCCAGAGTTTGTGCCCGAGAAGCTCTGGTTCATTATCTTGTTCGTACCCAGCTTAGCCATCTGCTATGGCATCTTCTTGGGAATCCTCGCCTTGATGTTCAAGGGATCGCGGCGCTTATTGCCGCACTTTGATGACGGCTACTACACAGTTGAGTCCGAACAGTGGCTGACTTACGAATACTACGAGTCGTACTACGTCATCTTTGCGCATTTCACATCCTTCTTCTCTGTCTTTCTCGACACCAAGCCAAGACACACGCTCTTTGGCGCAAAGATTGGCAAGAACACTATTGTCGGCAATGGGCGCCTGTTCAATCCTGAGCGCACGGTGATCGGGAGCAACTGTTTCTTTGGATACAACGCCATAATGAGTGGTCATGTCTACGAGGGCGACAGATTGTATCTGAAGACTGTACGAATAGGTAACAATGTGACTGTCGGGGCGAACGCGGTAATCCTAGCCGGTGCTAATATTGGCGACAACGTGATCGTTGGGGCAAACACAGTTGTACCCAAGGATAGGGCAATCCCCCCGAACACTATCTGGATAAACGGGAAGGCAATTCCGAAGAAGCCAGAGGTAATCGTGGCTCTTCAGTCGCAGGGTGCAATCGATTCACACATTGTGGTCAATGGATCTGTGACTGACAAAGCGGATGATCCTAGCACCAAGCCGTCTGGCTCTCAGTAAGCCGCCCTCGGTCTGTCCACCGAGGTTCCAGCCATGATTCTCCTGCTGCGAGTCAAGAGCCGAAAGGCTGTAAAGCAGTTCGGGGTTCTGACTGATTAGTTAGAAAGAAAGCATTAGTGTGCCAGGCCCAAAGACATTTCGTCGATGGGGAAATTGGCGATGGTCTTCAAGGTGTTTTCCAGTATGGATTCATAAGACTACGCAAGGACGTGCCAGTATTATGTCGGAGTCGAAGCCGAAGTACACACCCCGAGGCTACCAAAACTACATACTGGAGAGAATCTCAGAGCTCAGAGGGACTAATCTACTTCTAGAGCTGGACTGCGGCCTAGGAAAACGGTTCATCACCCACCAGCTAGTCACACAGAGGTTTCCGAACTCGAAGATACTGATTGTAGTCCATTCCTCATCGTCTCTCGCAGAAACCGTTGACTACTTGCGGAAGGAATACGGGGGTCTCGAGAAGGATCTTGGCGAGCTGTCTTCAAGAATCCCGTCAGCTCGAAGGGTACGGCAACTAGTTGAGAAACGTGTGATAGTAGCCACTCCTCAAGTCCTCGCCTCAATGGCCGCAACTCAACCCGGTCTGCTAGACTCATTTGAAATGTTGTTGATCAACGAAGTCGACACTCTAGTGAAGAGAACGAGCTCAGCGTCCACCCTTGTTTATCCGTGGTCCACGATTCTAACTGTGTTCAAGGACAAATGGCTGATTGGCATGAGCGGCACCCTGCGCGATGACCATGCAGTGTTCACCGCAGAGCAGTTAGAAATCCGAAAGGAGCTGGAAACTCTCAAGGAGTACATCACTGGTGCTCATGTAATCACGATGGAGGAACTGTACGGCACTGATGTTGAGGAGTACCTTGAACCAACTTTCTTGGCAATGAGCCTAGTTGTGGATGCGAGAATCAGATCTGTGTCTCTGGTGCTTGACGAGTTGGTCCGTAGCGTACGCACAGAGATCATGAGGGATCTCGAGGAAACAGACAATCTCGATCTAGTAGAGGGCGATTCGAGGAGAGTCCATCTTCTCTTGGAGAGACTTCCTGTGTCGGATGACCTCAAAGGCCAGTATTCATCACTACTTATGCTTCGCAAGTATGTCTATGCTATGCCGCCCAAGCAGTTCCTAAGGATGTTCCACGGTGACTATCTCAAGCATTATTTTAATCTGAGCGAGCTTGGTCGCGCTTTTCACACAGTGTCAGCGAAGACCTTGCGTGTTCTTGAGGTTGCAGTGAACCACAAGAAGACCGTAGTCCTGACGTCCTACATCGAGATGGTGAAGCAGATTCGGGGCGTGCTGGAGAAATCGGGTTTCAGCGTGTTCGCATTAACTGGTGCGAGTCCAGACAAGGCGGATGTCCTCAAGCGGTTCAAAGAAGCTGACGAACAGAGCGCCCTTGTGATGTCACCTGTTGGCGAAAGAGACCTAGACATCCCCCAAGCCGATGTAATGGTTGTGTGCGACACCATAAACACCACCAAGACGATGTATCAGAAGTTCAAGCGTACGAGAGGGGGGCTTGTCCTTCTCCTCGCCTATGCCGGGACTTCCGAGGAACGGAAAGTACGTAGACTGCTCCAAGGAGTACTGGAGAGGTACCCTTGGTCAACCGCGATCCTTGACTCCCCCCCGCCTGCCTAGTTTGGAGTCAGTTGCTCACTTGCTGGTGAACACAAATGCGGATCCGAGGAGGTCGAAGAGAGGCGCGTGGAACTGTGGTTCCACACTCGAGTACACATACTTGGCCATCTCTATGAACTCTGTAGTTCGTGCATCGGCGTCCTCCGATGTTCCCAAGATCCTGGTGGCGGACTTTGTCACATTCTTGGAAATCGTCTTGGCTTTCTTGAAGTCGCCAAGTATTTTCAGAGACTCTTGCTCTACTCTCTGTATCTGACTCTTGACCCTAATATCCGCAATCTTGTCCGCCCCCATCGACTTCACTAGGTCCATCAATACGTCGAGTATGGAGTTCTGGAGTCCAGCGAGCAGAGCCTCAATCTCGTAGGCTGTGAACTTCACCCTCTCATCATTCACACCGAGCTCCCATTTCAGGTCACTGCTTCTCTGAACACTCAGTCTCCGATTGCCATTCACTATATGTTCCTCATAGAACCGGCTTTCAAGACTGGTGACGACAGCAGTCTTCATCAAGGCTGCCTCGGGGAGTTTCATCTGGATTGCTTTTCCACCATTCTTGACGGTGATGCAAATGCCCGCTTCGGGAGGGATCTTCTGAACATAGTCCGACGCTGGTGACACCTGAACAGGAGGCAGGTGGTTCAGCAGTTCTGCCAGGTCTCTCACTTCTTTCTCGGTGCAGAAGTACGAATGGCCATCTCCTGAGATCGTGATTGTGCCATCATCTGCTCTCTCAAAGTCTATCTTATTGCCACCGCCTACGCCGGTCGTCTTAACATACGTCTGCTTGTAGCTGCGGGCGGTCTGCGCAAGCTTCTCCAAGGCAGCTGCCGCCATGTGCGCTTCGCCATAGCCCAACGTGATTTCTGCTACGCCTTCAGTACCGCGGCCAAAACCCAAGGCCCCATCCTTGCGTATCTTAATGTACAAACTAACACCCGTCTTTGGGATGAACTAGTGGTTCAAAACTGTTGTGGGTGTGGAATACAGTCGTATTGCTGCGTTCCGAGCTGGACATACAGTCACTTTCTAGGGGGCAGACTTCGCTGTTTCCAGGGGCTGAGCCCAAAGCCCCTTCCTGAGTTCTCCTATCCTGCCTGGTTCGCCAAGAGGATGTACCATTGATGCTGTAGACCCAACGCGTAGGAATCCGACCCGCTGGCAGGCCTTCTTGGTGATGGTATCCCTAGAGTCTGTCAGCAAGGTTGCCGCCACGCAGTCCAAACGGGCCGCTGAGAACCGTCCTGCCCTCTTCAGTGCAGCTGCGACTGGGTCTACGGTCCTCAATTCTTCTGGCATGAGAGGGCTCATAATGCTGGCGATCTTCGCGGGCCTGCCATGGAATAGAGTATGAACTGATGAGACGGTCATCGCCCCGATTATGTCACCAAGAAGTCTTATCGCGAACAGAGATGTCTTTCCGAGCGGTCTTGATCCAATGAGCCATCTTCCATAGTTTTGCCCAGCAAGCAGGAGCCCATTTCGATGAGACAGCTTCTGGTACGTAGCAAGTAGTCGGACACCTGCGTCCTCTTCGACCATTTCCTCGAGTCTTAGCCCATAGTCGACACTTTTCCTCGCCTTCATGCTGAGAATCGCGTGGGCAGCAATCATCGGCAGCGACAAGACCGGACCCACAATACCCGCGCTCTCACGTCCGCCAAGTACAGAGAACATGACATCACACGTCGTAACAGTCCTAAAGCCAGCTCGATGGTAGATTCTGAATCCAGTTCCAGAGGTGCCTGCAGTAAGGTGGACGAGTCGACACCCTCTATCCTTGGCGCGGTCGATGGCTCGCTGGACTAGCATGGCTGCGAATCCCCGCCTCCTATGGTCAGGGTGTGTCGAAACATCATCAATCATGGCGACTGGCATCGAGTCCCCGTTCACGGACATATCGCCATATGTCATGACCAGAGAGGCAACAAGCCTGCCAGAATCCTCAGCTAGAAACACTGAATCCGGATCGAATCGAGGCCGACTCACATAGCGCCAGACCCAGCTCTGAGGAGACCGTGGAAACAGAATCCCGCTCTCGCTGAAGCAGAGATTATAGAGGCGCGCTATTGCATACTCATCTCCCTTCCTGTACGAACGAATGACGCGGCTATCCTCCATGTTATTCACCGATGCGCTGAAGCTCGTCGTAGGTCAGTGCTTAAGTACTAGGCCCCACTCCTCAAGAAGCAGGTTGAACTGGTTGCATAGAACTATCGGTCATCTAGTCTTATTTGTGCTCGTTGTTGTCCCTCTTTCTACAGGATTCTTAGCAGGAAACAGACTTGCAGAAGCGAATCTCAGTCAGAGCATATACATGGAGTCGTCATCTGCATTGATTACTCGAGGGCCAACCGTGCACATGGTTACAAACCAATCGGCCGTGTTGCTGTGGAAGACTTACCTTCCGACGAATGCGACAGTGCAATACGGACTAAACATGAGTCTTGCGGACAAAGTTTCCAATAGCACCCTCGATGTCACTCATCGCATCAAGATGACTGGGCTTGAAGAAGGGAACAGGTACTACTACAAGGTCACCTCTAATGACACTTCAAGCGACATCTACAATTTCAAGACCGCTCCAGCAGATGGTGAGCCGTTCAAGATGGTCGTCTTCGGAGATAACAGACCTGACACCGACACCTATGTACAGCCGGCGGCGTACTCTAAGATCATCAATATGACGATCGCTGAGGCTCCAGACATCGTGGTGATGACCGGCGACTACGTATACACTGTAAACAATGACCTTGGCACCAACAGATTAAGGTGGTCAGCTTTCCTCAACATCACTGAACGCCTTGGACACTACGTCCCAATCTATGCTGCCATCGGCAACCACGACACCGGGCTAGCTGTTGGCTCTCCCATGATAAGCTACTTCCTTGATGCATTTGAGCAGTTCGGAGAGCCCTCAACCTACTTTTCCTTCGATTATGCTGGGGTCCATTTTGTCGTTCTGGATTCGGAGGTTTCTGGCCCTCAGAGCAGAATCACCGGATTACAGTCCACTTGGCTGACGAGCGACCTCACGAGTTCCGGATCACGAATGAAGTTTGTGTTCGTTCATCGTCCTCTCTACCCACTGAGCCACATTGGGAGTTCGCTCGATGAGAATAAGACGGAACGTGACGGCATGCAACAGCTTTTCGAGTCTGTCAATCTCACACTGTTCGTGGCAGGTCACGACCACCTGTACAATCGCATGACTGTCAATGGGGTTGTGCATCTCATTACAGGCGGTGCCGGAGCCCCACTGTACGGTACTCCTTGGGGCGGAGCATTCAACCACTACTTGAGAGTACAAGTGAGTCCGAGCCTCGTGAACATCACGGCAATCGGGCTGAGCTCAGAAACCATGGACAACTATCGATTGCCTTACGAAGGACCGATTGAGATCTTCCTGAGGGTTGTCGCCAATAACAGTCTCAAGCAAGCTGGCACATTGCCGGAAATCTACTTCAGTGAGGTCCCAGTTTCGAAGCTTTACTCTTGGGATGGCGCGGCAAACATGACGACACTCACAGGGTTGCCCTCTTCGCCGGGTCAGCACCAACTGGATGTCTACGCATACAGCTCTGAGGGGGTCTGGAGTCATACTGTGTTCGTGTTCAGGACTACAGGTTCCACAACAACGAGCACGACTACCACGACTACTCAGCCAGTTGATTTCACTCAAGTCCTAGTGATTGTTGGTTTGGCCGGGGTCGCAGCAGTCGTCCTGATTGTGATAGTCCTGCGGCGGCCTAAGACAGGCTGAAAAGATGAATGGGCTTCGGCCAAGCCGAGCCTTTAGGACAAACCATCAACTCGGGTCGACCAAAAGCGGGGAATGGAGAAGGCGATGGGCCTTCTCTCAAAGTCAGGGTTCAAGCAAGTGCGTCCTTTACGTCAAAAGCGAGTGAACCCGCCTCTTTGGTCTTGATTCCGATGTCGAGTGTGTGTTCGCCTTTAGCCAGAGGCTTCCCTTTCACTTGAATCGTAATCTCTACGCCCACCTTGATTGGGAAGGTCTTGTTCTCGGTGATTTCAGAGGCCGTGATCTTAGAGGCTTCGGCCATTATTGTCGTGGCATCCAGTGGAAAGTCCACTTTGTCGACCTTGAGTGGCGTCATACCAATCGCGGTGCCTGGTGAGAGCGTGTTCTTGATTTTGAACTGGAAGCCATCTGGTAAGTTCTGGAGGCTACCCTTAATGTAGAGTTTCCTCAAGAGAAATGCGGGAATCTGCATATTCCATACTTTCCTCCAAAGAGGTTTGATATACTAGGTTGTGCACGGCACAGCATGATTTATACGTTCCGAAGTCGGGCATCGTAGCGCAAAGCCGCGGAGAAGACCCACTATCGGACCTACGGAGTGCTCTCTCCTGAGCAACATCAATGCGCTCTTTCGCGTGGGGCACTTTGATGGATTGTTCTCGCAGCTGCAGAGGTGGTATGTGTCGACTTTGGCTCCATCTAAGAAACCCGGAAGGTCATCATCTAAGAAGCCTGAGAGTGTGCCACTAAAAAAGTCTGAAAGCACTCCATCAGAGGAGTCGGACGGGGTTCGTCTGGTTCAGTATAGATGTCAGAGCTGCAATGCTCCTTATCCGCTCGGTGCAGATGATGTCATTGCCACCTGTCCCTACTGCGGTTTCACATTCACTGTGGACGGCGGCACCACATCTAAACATCTCATGTTACCAAACAGACTCGACGCTCAGAATGTTCGTGATGTCGTGCTAGGGTGGATTCGCTCTTCAGCAGCGAAGTCCATCGGCCCCAGTGTAGCTAAGAGTGCGGATATTGACAGTCCGATGTTGCAGTGGCTTCCCATGTTCCGAGTTGACTCCAGCTACAAGACCCACTACTTGGGTGCCAACAAAGACAGGAGAGAAGGTCATCATGGTTGGGTCCGAATCGAGTCCGGCGAAACCGGGGAAGGATCAATCTGGATTCTTGCACGACGACATGCAGTTGACTTCGCCATGGAGGAGTTCATCGACTCGATTGACGATACGAAACCTGTCACTTTTGACATCAAGGCCACCCAGTCCTCTCCGGTACTCAATTCCGAGATAACGGAGGCCGATGCTCAGCCCCGGGCGCGCCAAAGAAAATCGGAGAAGGACAGGGCGGCGCTGTTGAAGGAAGTGGAGCGCCTATTTGACTATCAGCTTGACGTACATACGAAGGACTGCACTTATGTTCACGTTCCCTACTGGCTAGTGCCATTCACGTTTAGAAACGGGACCTTCAGGGTGGCTGTATCCGGGGTCACGGGGGAGGTTCTCCTCGGGGAAGTACCCGTGACTAAGCGATATAGAATTGGAAAATGGCTGACAAGTGTCACCATGCTCATTTCGTCTGCACTTCTACTTCAGGCCTTGCCCTATGTGACATATGCAGTGCTTCAGGGTAGTTCGTCATCCGATGATTCAGGTGCTATTCTATTCATTCCGTTGGCTGTGCTCTTGGGTGGATTCGTTCTATGGACAGGATCTGTGAGAATGTTGGGTACTATCCTGCGATACCAGATCTGCCTGACTGCTGAGGGAGAGGACCGGGAGAAAGGTCCCGGCATCATACACAGTCTTGGACATCTAGTGGGGCGATTCGAATGAACCAGATGGAGTGTCCTCAGTGCAAAGGCAAGATTGAGTTCTCGGAGCACAGCAGTACTGTTGTATGTCCATATTGTGGCACAACCGTTCAGGTGCTGACAAAGGAGATTCTGAAGGAACACTATATGATGCGCCTCCAGTATGGGCCTCAACAGTCAAAGGAGCGGCTTATCAGCTGGACAGCAAAGCAGCTTGGTGCTCCAAAAGACCTTGATGCGAAGGCGGAGGTCAAGGCTCGCAGACTTGCCTATTGGCCGTTCTGGGTCGTGGAGGTCGAGGCCGTTGCCGACTATGCTGGAACCCAAAGGAAGCCGGACTTCGGAGCATCAGGCTCTGCAGGAAGGTTCGGATGGAAGACTGTCCCAGAATCGGGCCACATCGACATTGAGAGAGACATCTTCATACCGGCTCACAGCAAGGTCCCTGTGCACTTGAGGAAGTACATGATACCCACCCGCAGAAAGGAGTTCTTGAAGAGAGAGCTGGTGCTTGAGTCGGGTGGATCCCTTGAGGACACGCAAGTAAGACGCAACGAAGCCATTGAACTGGCACAGAGAGAGATGGGCGACGTGCTCCGAAAGGAAGCTCTGAAAGAGGTCGACAGTATCAAGAAGATGGACTCCAAACTCAAGGTGCCTGCTGTCTTCTTGGTTCACGTTCCCGTGTGGCATCTGAAGTACAGCTATATGTTCAGGAACTATGAGGCTCTCGTCGATGGAGCATCGGGTCGAGTGATCTATTCTCAGTTTCCCAGAAGAGTAGCCTTCAGGGCGAATCTCATGCTGAACGGCCTTGTTCAGCTTGGGGTAGGGGGAGGAATCGGTCTCATCTTGATGTACATCGGTATCACCCGGTTTGATCTGATCTTTCCTACGATTCTCGGAGCCGTCTTTGGCCTTGGCATGTTGGCGTTCGGTCTGAGATTCATACAGACTGCTTTCTCACTGAAAGCCGGAGAGGAAACAGCCGGGTAGAGTATCGCACTGACCTGCCTCAGTCCTCACGCTGGCATGGGCAAGTTCGACAAAGGTAATAAGGCATGTCAGACGGTTTTATGACAGATTCATTGCAGCTTTGAGGATGTCATGAATGCAGTTTCCGTTTGACTACTTCTTCGGTCTTTTTGGCGCAATAGGGCTGATGTTCATCATCGTGCCTTTGATAATGTTGGTTGTCGCCATCGTGGTAATCTTCAAGGTGTGTTCAGTAGGGTCTCAAGCAGTCAAGGGAGTGCTGGTAGACGCGCCCCAGTTTGCGATTCCCGAGAGATACAGAGGAAGCGTCCGGTCTGACGGGAGTGAGATCAGGACAGTTCGTTTGCCCGAAAGATGCCCGTCGTGTGGGGCAGCTATTGCTCAGGAACACATTGATTGGGTCGGCCCCCTCGAGGCACGGTGCAACTACTGCGGTAGCACCGTCAGAGCTCAGCTTGAGCGCATCTGATAGCTGTAGAGCACTAGATAGCCCTGTGAAATGGTGGAGGTTCTGAAACTACATGGCCGCGGGACTTGAGCTGCTTGATGATGGCACACACGTCAGCTTGGATGTGAAGAAAGAGAACCTCGAACCAAACCGAGTATTCTGCATCGTTCACGAACCTACAAAGAGCATCTACTTGTGGAAAGGCAGTAAGGCTGGCATCAGAAAGCAGTTGGCTGGAGCACTGACTGCCTCTGAAATGAGGCTTGAGCAGGGAACAAAGTTCAGAGTCCGGGCCATCGACCAAGGGGACGAGCCAGCTGTTTTCCTCAATTCTCTCTAGCATCGAACATCAAGTTCGTCTGTTTGCCGTAGACATTCTCAGAGAACAAGAGTTGCCGGTGGAAGAGGGAGGTTTCCACCGGCTGAGCAGATGTCGGATTTGAGGCTTGACACGAGGATTAAGGTCGTGTCAAACGTCAATGCTCTCTGCAGGATTTAAGGTCAACTTGGAAACGCACAAGCATTTGTCATTGTAGCTGACCCGCTCTCACTGTTCGCGAACCAATGCGAAGTCAGCGAGCTTGCCGAGCAGGCGTATATATTCTGGCGGCTGCCCAGAAAGAGCGCGCTTGGCTTGTTCGACATAATCTCGCGCGGCTTCTTGTACTAGCTCTGCGGCGTTTGTGGCCTTGATTGCTCGCATTGCGGGTCCTGTCCTTCCTTCGGCCAATGATATGAGGCAAGCTGCTCTCTCTTCTTGGGTTAGCATCTCCAATGCTTGGATCAGAACGTAGTTGCCGCGTTTTAGCTCGAGGCTTGATCTGCTTCTGCCGGTTCGAGTCCTCATGCTACTATCAATGTCAAGGAGGTCGTCTCGAAGCTGGAAGGCGAAACCCAATGCTCTAGCATATTCGGTCAAGGCACGCTTCTGACTCTCAGTTGCGCCTCCAACAACTGCCCCCATTCTAGCAGACTCTTCAAGGAACGACACAGTCTTCTTCTCGACGAGCTCTAGATACTGCTTCTTCTTGAAAGCTTCTGGGCGGTCCGGACTCACAGACATGTCTGCCGCTTCGCCCTCACACATTCGGGCGCCATTGCCCCCCATTATGGCCAGCAGCTCCGGGTTGCCCTGTTCTCCAAGTATGCGGACTGCCTGAGATATTAGCAGATCGCCTGCAATGATGGCCATCTTGACACCAAAAACCCGGTGTACCGCCGGCACCCCCCTTCTGGTCCTTTCGTTGTCGATGATGTCATCGTGTATCAGGCTGGCCGTTTGGAGAAGCTCTGCAGCCAGCGCTACAGGAAGGGCTTTCTCAGGACTTCCTCCGACCAATTCGCACGTGAGGACCGTGATCAGCGACCGTAGCCGCTTGCCGCCCGCCCTGATGAGGTGATGGGCTGCATCGTACAGTTCCTGAGGCTGCCCGACGTCAGTATCGAGATAGCGGTTGATGTACGTGTCAATTGCCGCCGTAGTTCTGCGGATATCATGATCTTCAAGGAGATCTGTCACGGAATTTGATTGCTGGCCGGTTGCTCTGAGAAGCTGCGTACGCACGCTGTTTATCCCTCCATCATATAAGGCTGCCAAGCTCTAGGCATTATTAGTCGTTTTGATAGGAACAAGAAGTGGGCGGGCCATCAATTGCCAATGTGTAAGCCCTGTTCAAGTGGCTTCGTTCGAGTCTGCATGGAGTGTCTATGGTGCGGAACGGGGGTCAGTGAGCAACTGATCACGAAAGCGGGTCAACATTGTCGTGTCTCGGGGTTGCGACGTGTGGAGATGATGCATGATGCGTCTTAAGGTGCTCGATTGGCAGCTGATGTGTTTCTCCATGGAGCTAGACAATGAATGACTAGTCTGTCAATCTCTTGACTATGGCAGATTCATACCGTCAAAGCTGATTCGATAGGTATTTCGGTCTAGTTCAGGCATCACCTGCCGGACGTCTTGCACATGAACGCAAAGAGTGCTGGTGAGACCATCGGTCCCGGATACGAAGGAGTAGGAGAGTTCTGCGACCTCTTTGCAGGCACGAACGATATCCCTTTCTATCTCGATTATGCACGCAGACAGGGGTCTCCAATTCTGGATATAGCAGCCGGGGCAGGTCGAGTAACACTCCCTCTAGCCCGAGAGGGGTTTGAGATGACTGCTCTTGAGATGTCACCATCCATGCTCAAAGAGTTCCGAAAGAGGATGAGTCACGAGCCGCGCAGCGTCACTGAGAGAATCAGGCTGGTTCAGGGAGACATGAGAGACTTTACCCTCAATCAGACATATTCGCTCATAATGATACCTGACTCCTTTGGACACGCAATGACCAGCAGAGATCAGTTATCCACATTGGCGTGCATTAGAAAGCACCTAGCCAACCGAGGTCTCTTCATACTCGATTTTCGCTGTGGCGCTTTGCTTCCAGATCACATGGAATTCGAAGAGCCCCCCGCTTCTCTGCCCGATGGGAGAGTCGTCGTCAGAAGAGGAGAGATACATACTGACTTCGTCAACCAGATAATGAGAGTGGATGTCAAGTACTCCGTGCACAAACCCAGCACGAGAAGGCATAACCTTGACCGAGTGATAGAGGTGGCATCGGGAGCGGCGGTAATCTTCAACAGAGAGGCAGATCTGCTTGTCGAACTGTCTGGATTTGTGATCGAACAGGAGTTTGGTGGGTTTGATGGCCGGCCCTATACTTCTGAGTGTGAGCGGCGAGTCTTGCTGCTGAGAGGTCGCTAGCGTAGGTCCTATCGCATGCCCTCCGGTGGAGGAAGTCTGTCCACCTTTCTTGGTTCGGTCTTGAGAACGGCGCGTTCCTCAGCCTCAAAGCTGTCTGTGTACAGGACTTCGCCCTCGACAACAACCTCCCGTTCAAGGTAGACTGAGCGGCCGTAGATGTTCTTCACTCTGGCTCTCTCTTCCACACGGATCTGGTCTCCGTAAAGCGACTCGACTCTTGCGCGCTCCCTGATGACAATGTCCTTGGACTCGACAGTTCCTCGGGCCTCACCTCTCTTGCCGATTCTGAACGTTTCCTCAGCTCTAATGTACTTCGCCTCGATTTTGCCGCCGACATCGATTCCAATGGACTCAATTCTGCCGCCAGCTGTGAGAGTCCCACCAACATCGATTGTGCCCGAAGAGTGTAGGTCCTGGCCAACTACCGCAGTTCCTCCCACGTCTAGCTTCTCAGTTAGGGTGAGAGAACCATTGACGTGTACAGCGCCACCCACATCAATCAGAGAACCTTGAGCGGAGCCTTCTATCCTGACAGCGCCGCCGACATCTATCTTCCCGAAGGTGAGGTCACCAGATGCTCTGAAAGCTCCTCCCACATCGATCGACCCAACTTTGGACCCGGGCCCCACAGAAACCGCACCGCCTACGTCAATCTCGTCGATTTCTACGGCGCCCTCTGCCTTGAAGGAACCACCGATATCCACCCGCGAGATCTTGCCGGAGTTGCACCTGCCGCTGCCCCCGGCATCCATCTCCTTGGAATCAATCCTGCCACCAACAGAAACTGACCCGCCAGCATCCAGCCTATCGACCTCAGCATCTCCATTGACCGCCACTGAGCCTCCAGCTGAGAGCCTCATCGCCTTAGCATTCTTGGTCACTCGAATTGCTCCACCCGCCTTGCCAGAACCACAGACCAAGTCTCCTCCAACGGTGATGGTCCCGTCTGCCTGAATCTGCTTGGCACTGGCTGAGCCTGCGACTTCGATACTTCCCTTGTCAATGGTGACATTAGTTTCAACAGACAAGTCACCCTGTATCTCGACGTCACAGCGCTCGGCACGCAGACCGTATGCTTTCAATGATCCTTCGATGACTGTATCCCCTCGGATTCGGATTGTCCCGGTGACCGTGATCTGCTCACCCTGCTCAGGGGCTATGACCTTGCAGTCACGGATTTCAACGTCACCTTGGATAGTACCAAGTTCAACTCTGTCTTTGTTCCTGAAAACCTGGGCTTCGGTCATCGTTCTTGACCTCTTCTTCTAGTTCGAATCTGCCAATCATCGTAATATAAAGCAGACACACCTGATGGAGTCACAAGATGTTACCTCGCGATTGGCGACTGCTGGGGATGGAATCGGCTTCTGGGCTCTATGTTTGTCCGCTATAGAACGGTGCTACACCCTGAAAGAGCGTCATTCAGGTCATTTGTCTGCGATGTCTTCGAGTCTAGGCGTTCTGTTCCTCGACAGTTCTTCGCCATGGCGCTCGCTCTCCGACCAAGGCTCTCATTCTCCAACGTATTGTCTTCTTACTGCCGACCAGAGAATTCCTCAGAGCATTCAGAGCTTGTAGTACGCGTTCAGTTTCGGCCGAGTTCAGTTCGTAGGATCCAAGCGCGTCGAGGCATTTGGCTATGGAGTCTAACACATCGTGATACAGACCCCAGTCTTCAGAACATAGACGCGTAATGTAATCAGCATTAACGAGTCCAGGCAAGTCCTTGTCTCCAAACGGCAAATCCTTCAGAATAGTGATGATGTCTCGGATGTCTTTCTCATTGAGTCTTGAGATTGACAATTTGGAGAGAAGTAGGTCGCTCAGGGAAAGCGTTGAGTCCTCGATCTCCAACCTATCCTTCAGCTTGATTCTATGTTCGAATTCGAGACTATCAAGAAAGACATCTATGTGATCTTTGGACCTCGGTTTTTCAAACACCAGCCTTCTCCCACCCGTCGCCATCGTCATGCTCGTGTTCTCTACATAGCCGAAACCTTCCATGACACTAGCGATCTTTGTCGACTGGCTCGACAATCCAGCGAAGTCTATGTCAACGTGACTTCGTTCGCAGAAGGCTATCTTCGTACAATGTTCCCGGATTCCCAGTCCTCCAACCAAGCGGAGGATCACATCCTTCTCTTTCGCTTCTTGCAGGATCTTTCTGGCTTCTGTCAGATCCATGTGGGAAACTTCGCTCAATCTCAGTTCGTGCCAACCTGTCCGCTTGTTTACTAAAGTCGAGGCATCTGTTGAGGGGTTTCTCGGGCAATATGAGTTTCACTGTTGGCATCAGTAGGAGGGCATGAATACTCAAGATGCGCTGTATCACGTGGACCGAATGAGTGTCGCAAACCGCCGGGTCCTTTTCATGATGTGGAACCATCCGAATCTGGTGATGGATGCACCAATCCGACAATTCTCTGCCGCACTATTCATCTGCAATGGAAAGGCAAGAGAGGAATGTCGAGAGGCCTACTATCACATGCCCATAATCGGTTCAGGGATGGGAATTCCCACCATACCTGCCATCCTCTTGTAGAGTTCGAGATACTGGTTTCCTCTCACAGTCACCTTATACACGCGCTTACCCTCATCATCCTCGGTTTCGAGAAGCCCCCGCTCACACAAGTAGTCGATGGCGTCCTTTGCCCTGTCAACAGGCATGTTTGTAGACCTAGCAGCACGTGTGAGTGGACAATAGCCGTAGATGTATACCACTCTGATGATCTCTGCAAAGATGTCATAACGAGTCCGCTTCAGAAGGTCGCTCTTCGCACGAGGCATACTGTCACACCCACCGTTTGTTCTCAATCCTGTCATAAAAATACACTGTCTGGCTTCCAGGAGCACTGATAGAGAATACTTATGACGCAGGATGGACCGGCCTCTTCTCAGATGACTGGTGCTATGATACTCCGAGCCTACCTCGTGAAGACGAACGGAGAGCCGCTGTATGGGCGGTCATACGACAAGGGTCGCTCCTCAGTAGAAGAAACAGTCCCTCCACAAGTCAGGGCGTGTGTCACACTCTTCACCTCGAGCGGGAGCACTGCGGCAGGACAGGTATACGCTCTGAAACAGGAAGGCATGCAATGGGCTTACATGTTCTTCAAGTCATTTGCGATCGCTTTGCTGGCGTCAGATGATGAGGACGCTGCTCACCTGAACAAGCGCATGACATCGCTGGGTAAGGAGTTTGCGACTGCCTATGGAGAGTTGATGGTGTCTTGGTCTGGGGACATGGGTCAGATAGAGGGACTAGAGGCGTTGGTCAACAAGTATGTCACAATGAATCTTGGTTCCCCGTCTGAGAGGGTTTCGACAGCGATTGAGAAGCTTGTAGATGCGAATCTAGAAGCCCACAACGTTGCCTATGTGGGTGTGTTTGACGCGGCCGGCAGTCTCGTTCATGGAAGCGTACCAGACAGTCACTTGCCTGCAATCCGGTCGGAGATATCGCATGGAGTGATAAAGGCCGTTGCCGATGTAGTGCCCAACACCGTGGCCATCGAGGGCCATGAGGTTTCTATCCTTAGGGTTCACTCATTTACTGTAGCAGTGGCTTCCTACAAAGATGAGAGCAGGCTGAAGGCTGTCAAGGCAGCAGGCGAGATCGCGCACTCCATCGAGCTGTTGCTTCATGACGAGTCGGAAAGTAGCAAGCCCCGTAGACGCACCCGAAAGGCTTGAGCCACGAGTATACCAATAACGCTGGACAAGGCGAAACACAGAAGTACTCCACAGGCATGGTCGGGCTACTCGTCTAAAGTGGAGGATTCATCATGCTTGTGTTGGGTATATCCGGGTCTCCAAGAGGCGAGAGATCCAGCACTCGCTTTCTTCTCACAAAAGCATTGGAAGCTGCTTCTACTGTTCTGTCCGCCAGTTCCAAGGAGCCAACGACCGCTCTGCTCGACCTGTGTCAGTATCAGATTCGCAGATGTACGGGCTGCGATGCCTGTGTGAGAAAGAAACCGTGTCCTGAGAGTGAGAAGGACGATATGCCCAAGATTGAGGAGAAGATGCGTCAGGCAGATGCCATCATAGTAGCGGCCCCGTCGTATTTCACATCTGTACCGGGAATCCTAAAGGACCTGATGGACAGGTCTAGGCCGATGAAGATGCAAGACAATCAGCTCAAAGACAAAGTCTTTGCAGTCGTAACATACGCGGGCCTGCGCTATGGTGGACAGGAGGCTGTCGTAGACTTGCTCAACAGATATGCTCTGGCACACGGAATGATTGTCGTTGGTGCAGTTGGGAACCCTGTTAGAGATGGCACCTTCGGTTCTGGCAGCATGCAGAGCGACGACGGGAAGTGGAGAACCTCCAAGGAGGACCCACTTGCGATTGAGGGCAGCACTCAAGTGGGCCTCAGAGTAGCAAAGCTGGTAAAGCAGCTTAAGGGAACGGCGGGTCAACGTTGAAGCGACCAGACACCGCAGGCAGAGTCCAGGTATACACCGGGAATGGAAAAGGAAAGACTACATGTGCCTTGGGTGCCGGCCTCCGCGCCGCAGGTCACGGTCTGAGAGTCCTGATGATCTGTTTTATGAAATCCAAGGTGGCTGAGCGCAGTGGAGGAGCTGATGTGAACTACGGTGAGTTCCGAAGCGTAGAGTGCATTCCGAACTTCAGTATAGTTCCTGTCGGGCGTTCCACGTTTGTTGACAAGAAGAACCCTGACCCCGTCGATGTCAAGATGGCTCAAGAGGGGCTGACGATGGCGCGCGATGCTTTGTCTGGCCACAAGTGTGACGTGCTCATACTAGATGAGATTAATGTGGCAGTAGAATGGAACCTCATCAGTATTGAGAACCAACTCGCTCTGATTCATATGAAGCCAAAGAGTGTCGAGCTCATTATGACAGGCAGGTATGCGAGGCCTGAGGTCATTGAGGCGGCCGATCTGGTGACCGAGATGAAAGAGGTAAAACACTACTACTCTTCCAGAAAGGTGCCTGCTCGTAGGGGATTCGAGTTCTAGCATCTAGCTCTCCCAATCAGTTCCGCAAATCGAAGACCTAATATCGCGAACCCTGAGTGGTTCAGGTGTCATCAAAGTGAGGAGTACCCCCGATGGTCGTCGAGAAGGCAAAACCCAAGCGCAAAGCTAAGCCTCGCAGGTCTGGTCTAGATGCCCTCAGAGCCGCCAAGGTAGTGTGGGAGGCCACAACGCTGGCTGAGCACCTGAAGGATAGCCCAGAACTGAGAAAGGAATTCGTGACGACCTCGAGTCGTCCCGTGAAGAGGATCTATACACCCCTTGACGTCCCGCACTCGGATTACCTGCATGACCTTGGCTTCCCTAGTGAGTATCCTTTCACCCGCGCTGTTCAGCCAACGATGTATCGTGGACGCCTTTGGACCATGAGACAGTTCGCAGGAATGGGCACTGCTGAGGAGTCAAATGCGCGTTACAAGTTTCTGCTAGCCAATGGCCAGACCGGGCTAAGTGTCGCTTTTCACTTGCCTACGATATTCGGCCACGACTCGGACCATCCGATGGCAATGGGCGAGGTCGGCAAACTGGGCGTGGCAGTTGACTCGCTGAAAGACATGGAAATCCTGTTCAGTGGCATCTCCGTTGATAAGGTCACGACATCGATGACAATCAATGCGCCAGCATCTGTCCTTCTCGCCATGTACATGGTAAATGCGCAAAAGCAGGGCGTTTCTTCCGAACAGATCGGTGGCACAATCCAGAACGACATCCTGAAAGAATACATGGCACAGAAGTCATGGATTTTTCCGCCCGCTCCATCACTTAGACTGATAACAGACATCATGGGATATGCCGCTGAGAAGATTCCCAGATGGAACACTATCTCCATCAGTGGCTATCACATCAGGGAGGCAGGTTCGACCGCAGTTCAGGAACTGGCTTTCACACTTCTCAACGGCTTGACATATGTGAAGGCTGGCATGGATGCGGGTCTTGACGTGGACATCTTTGCCCCGCGTCTCTCCTTCTTCTTCAACGCGCACAACGACATCTTCGAGGAGGTGGCAAAGTACAGAGCCGCTCGTCGGATATGGGCACGTGAGATGAAGGAGAGGTTCAAAGCCAGAGACCCTAGGTCACTATGGTTGCGATTCCACACTCAGACGGCCGGGTGTTCGTTGACCGCGCAACAGCCAATGGTGAACATTGTAAGAACCGCCTATCAAGCACTGGCGGCAGTGCTCGGCGGTACACAGTCACTTCACACGAACAGCATGGATGAAGCACTGTGTCTGCCAACGGAAGAGGCTGTGAGAGTGGCTCTTCGCACACAACAGGTGCTTGCCTACGAAAGTGGTGCCGCTAGCACTATTGATCCGCTTGGGGGATCCTACTACGTGGAAGCTCTTACAAACGAGATGGAAGAAGAGGCCTACAAGTATTTCGACGCGGTTGATTCTATGGGTGGCGTGATTCGTGCAATCGAACGTGGTTTCTTCCAGAAAGAGATTGCTGAAGCCTCCTATCGGTACCAGCGTGAGATTGAAACGAAGAGTCGCACGATAGTTGGCGTAAATGACTATGTCCTAGAGGGAGAGAAAGTCTCAATTCCCGTCCTGAAGATCGACCCCGAGGTCGAAAAGCGGCAAGTCGAACGCACGTCGAAGATAAGGAATGAGCGCGACAACAGGAAGGTCCAGGAGGCTCTGGAAGGACTTAGGCGTGCGTCGGATGGAACTGAGAACGTCATGCCGCATGTGGTCAATGCAGTGAAGGCATATGCCACAATCGGCGAAATATGTGATGTCTGGCGGGACATTTTCGGTGAGTGGGACGAACCCAAGGTATTCTGAGTACCACCCCTGTAACTGGTGGCTCTGTTTGGTACGCAACATAGGGTTAATAAGCCGTTTAGGATTCACTATGGTTAACAGCATCTAACGATGCTACGGAGGCAAGAAAATGCCATCCTTCAAATGCAAAGACATTGGTATGAAGTGCGGTTTCACCGCCAAGGCGAAGACTCAAGACGAACTGTTGAAGATGATTGGCGATCATGCCAGGAGTGTTCATAGTCTCAATCCGGTTCCGCAAGAGACCATGGACAAGATCATGAAAGCAATCAAGAAATAGACTTCAGTAAGTCTTCAAGTCGTGCGTTCTTTTCCATAAGGACTAATGGGGACGGAGCCGGGTGCAACCACGGCTCCGCCAGTCTTCCTTTTTCTAATCAGTTCTTCTAGTTCTCTGTTCCTTC
>Ga0153915_10000197_pt1 | contig 54093 bp, 74 predicted proteins | sample Opewatmetagenome_2_FD_107003 | JGI IMG/M metagenome (GOLD analysis project Ga0153915, IMG submission 107003) | Freshwater wetland microbial communities from Ohio, USA - Open water 3 Core 3 Depth 3 metaG | ecosystem: Environmental > Aquatic > Freshwater > Wetlands | place: USA: Ohio, Lake Erie...
ACTTGATAAAAGGGGCGACCATATGCAAATAATAATTAAATCTATATCAGGTAAGGGTTTTTTAACTTTTAAAAATACCTTTAATCAGGATTTTGAAAAGTTTGGAAATACACCGGTGTTGATAGTAGGGGAAAATAAAGTTGATGCCAAATCTATTTCCAATGGTTCAGGAAAATCCTCTTTAATTGAAGCCTTGAATTTTGTCCTTTTTGGAGTAACCGCCCGTGCTTTAAAATATTCAGATGAAATAATAAATTGGGATTCGGATGCCTGTGCTGTATCAGTTAAAATTCTTGTGGGTGAAGAAGAATATGAAATATGGAGAGAAAGAAGCAAAGGAAAAGCCTCAACCTTAACCATATTCCATTCAACTGAATATCCAAAATCAGTGGATATTCTCCCCCAAGCTGATAATAAAACTAAACAGGTTTGGCTTGAGAATTTACTTGGTTTTTCTTTTGTTTCTTGGTCTTGTGCAGTAATGTTTCACCAAGATTTTACTGCTTTTCCTGACTTGAAACCTGCTCAAAGAGCAGAAATCCTAAGTGAAGTGGCAGGCTTAGATATTTATATTCAGGCCGCTGAGGTGGCTAAAAAGAAATTAATCCTTCTTAATAATAGAGTGAGTCTACTTGAAAATGATATTAATTCTCAAAATGAAGGCATAGACCGTTTAAAATCTGTCAATTATCAAGAAAAAATTAATGGGTTTGAACTTGATAGGCAACAAAAGATTATCGTTCTTAGGAAAGAGCAAAGAGAGACAAAGGCAAAGGATGAACAAGAAAAGAAACTTGCTCAGAAAAGCCTTTTAATTATCAATCCTAAAATTGAGGAAATCACAAAAAAGATTGAGGATTTAGAGCAAAAGAAAAATCAACCTTTTTCAAGTCCACGAATTATTGAAATTCAGAAACTTCTTCTTGAATTAAAAGAAGAAAAAGAAAAACCTTTTATTTCTAATCTTGATGGTAGAATTCAAGAGTTGGAGAATGAACTTAAAGGACTTCCATCTATAGTAACTCTTTTACAGGAACAGATAAAAACCAATACCGAAATTGATGGAGAAATTAATACCCTTATCCGAGATATTTCTAAATTAAATAATGAAATGTCAAAATTTCAAACGCTCGGTGTTGGTCAATGTCCTACTTGTAAACAGGAAGTATCAGCAGAGCATTTAAAAGACCATTTAACTGATATGGAAGCTGAATTATTAGTCTTAGAAACCAAAAGACAAGGAAAGAATGAAAGAAAAAAAGCCAGTTCCAAACTTTTAATGGACATTCAACACCAGTATAATGGTTTGAAAGAATTTGAAAAAGAATTGGAAGAGAAAAGAAAGGAAAGACAAAAAGAAGAAATTCAACATTTTGAACGTATTGGGGCAAAAAGACAAAATTTGAATGAAGAAAAAGGAAGACTAGAAGCCAGTCATTTCACTAGAATAACAAACCAACTTACAAATTTTCGTCAAGAACTTCACACTTTGACACTTGAGCAGAAGACCCATGAGTCTGTAATCAATTCTGAGGCAGGTAAGACGCTCGTAGCCACTCTTGAATCTCAAATTGAGTCAACTCGTCAAGAGAAGAATCCTTATGTGGAATTAAAAGATAGGAATGACCAGCAAATTAAAGAGATAGAAGAAAAAATCAACCAGATGAAATCTGAAATGAATGAAAAAACAGAAACAGGAATATATCTTTCTTATTGGGTAGATGGCTATAAAAGATTAAGAATGATGATGTTTGATTCCTTAATAATTCGCTTAGAAGAACTCTCTCAAGACTATCTATCCGACTATTGCTCAGAGCTTTATGTAACAATTACTGGTGAAAGGGATTTGAAAACAGGCGGAAAAAAGGATGAAATCTATATAGAAGTAAGCGGGGACAAAGGAAAATCAAGTTTTGAAGCCTATAGCGGCGGTGAGAAACAAAAAATCAAGATGGCGGTTAGTTTGGCCCTTGCTGAAGTCATTAAAGAAAAATGTGGAAAGGATTTTAATCTCATAGCTTTTGATGAGCCGAATGATTCCTTGGATGATATTGGCAAAGATACTAATTTCCAGGTATTCAAATCAATCGCAGAAAAGAAAACTGTATTGGTGGTCGACCATGATGGCTATTTCAAAGACAGATTTGATAATTCCATCATAATAAGAAAAGAGATTGATGGTTCAAGAATAGTTGCACAATGAGAAATTGGATATTAATAATTTGTTTTCTACTGGCGGTAGGGGCTTGGTGTTATATGGCAATTAATAGTAAAAGTTTTCCATAAGGAGGGAAATTTTATGTTAGACCGAAATGATGCAATTCTTTTATTAACTTTGGTATTGGATAATCTCGAATCCTGTCCTTCGGGAGACCAACCCTCAAATCGGTTGACTTTGTTAGAGCTTCCCGAGAACTTATTTGATGCTGAAATAGATGCAAATAGATTCCAAAGTGTAGGGAGAAAATTACGGGATGATTACAATTTAATATGATAGGAGAGATAGAAATTGCAATCTAATAGATATAAAATTATAATCATAAGAGATGGTAGAATTATCCTGGAAGAAGCCTTGGATTTTGTTAATTGTGTGGATATTCCTTTGTTTATTTCTCATAAAGCTGTTTTGGATATGCATAAACTATATGCAATAGAACAGGATTCAGCCAATTGTAAATTGATTGGTCATATTGCCCCATTTCCTTTTGATTTTGGTATTTATATTGATGAAGTTCTTATGAAACCGGAACAGAAATCTTTTCTTACTTACTTAACCAATTCCATAATTGAATGTATCGGCACTCATCCACAAGAAATGATGATGTCATTTGGAAAATTAATGGATTTGGCTGGAAAATCAAATGATAGGATAAAGACTAACTTTTTTATAAGAAGTATTTTCAGACCTTCATCTGAAAAACAATTACCTAAAAAAGAAGGATATTTGCGTGTGGTGGATTTGGATTAAAAGTTTATTTAAGAATATAAAAGGATTATAGATTAAATGGGGCGGGTAGTGGTAAAGCAGAGGCGATTAAGACCATGAGGAAGTTCTGGAACATCATAGTCATAGAGCAAAGCAGGTGCGAATCCTGCCCCGCCCCATCCCGAATCGAAGAATACACTCAACATAGTTGAGTTAAATAAAATGGAGGAGAAATCAAATGGCTGAATTGGGTGATTTGGTAAAAGACAAAATCACTGGATTTGTAGGTTGTATAGAGATTGTCTCTAACTATTTGAATGGTTGCAGACGTATGGGAATAAAACCAATAGAATTGAGAGAAGGTAAACCTATTGAATCTCAATTCTATGATGAACCCCAACTTGAAATTGTCGAAGCCGGTTGGTACTTCAAAAGACAGACTATAGAGGCTAAGGAACCTCCTGGCGGTTCGGCTTATCTTAATATCGACCCTGGAAAGGACCCTAAGTAACTATGTCAAAGGTCATCATTTACCATTCAGATATTGATAGGCTTCTTGATTACTATGTTGAGCCTGGTTCAATTGATTGTGCTGTATTTTCTCCACCTTACTACCGCCTTCGAGATTATAAAGTAGAAGGCCAGATAGGTTGGGAAAAGACACCAGAGTTGTATATCGGAAGAATGAGAGAGGTATTCTATAAACTCTGGAACTCCTTGAAGGATGAAGGCACAATCTGGATGGTAATTGGTGATTCTTATTCATCCGGCGGTAAGGGGAAGTGGCTTGGCTATTCAAAAGAAATGGGTGAAGGACTTCCCCCTTTAAAGACTCCAAAAGGTTATAAACCGAAGGATTTACTTGGAATCCCTTGGCGGTTAGCCCTGGCATTACAAGGTTTTTCTTCAATCTCTTCCCGAAATATTTGGGATTTAAGAAGGAAATTGATTGATGCTATGACTGAAAAAAATTGGGACAAAGTAACTAATATAACAGATGAACTTTCTGAATGGGCAATAATGTCAGAAGTAGAACACCCATTATGGATTAGGACAGATATAATTTGGAATAAAACAAATTCTACGCCAGAAATGGCAAAGGATAGACCACATCGTTCCCACGAATATATTTTCTTGTTTTCCAAAAAGAAAAATTATTATTATGATCAAGCATTGGCTACTCATAAAAACCACAATAAGACAGTTTGGACAATACCAACAGATTCTAAAAAAGGACATCATGCAACTTATCCAGTAGATTTAGCGACTGGTTGTATTCTTGCAGGTTGTCCACCAAATGGTACTGTACTTGACCCTTTTTGTGGTTTGGGAACCACTGGATTAGCTGCTCTCAGAGTTGGAAGGAATGCAATTTTGGGGGACATTAGCTTAAAATATTGCAAAATGAGTTATAATCGCATAAAATTAGAAAATCCAATTTTTTACCAGGTAGAATTATTAAAATAAATTATTCATGGAGGACCAATAGTGCAAAAAGTTAATGTAAAATTCAAAGAAACAGTTACGGAAAGATTTAGAGAAGTTGACCCGGAGGCTGAAATCAAGGTTCGTTTGGTTTATATGGTAGAGGTTACTGCCAGCAAAAAATTTGCGGATAAAAAAAGCGACAGGAACTTTTTGATGTGGAATATGGGCTACTTAGGAAGTTTCCAAAGATTAATATGAATTTTCATATCTGGAATAAATGATAAAGCTGGTTGACATTATCCGGATTTACTAAATGGGTAACTGATGGCTTTAAATAAAAATGAAAAATAAATACACCGAACCCAATTATAATAAATATGAATCACCATTTATTATTAGACTTGAAGCTGTCATTTTAAAAGATGGGTATGATAGTGTAAAATCTTTTGTAAGACACCAACTCAATGAAGGAAAAAACTTTCGTGAAATACAATCCTTTATTGAGGAGAAATATAATTTAAAAGTTCATTGGGCGACAATCCAAAGGAATCTTCGGCATTTAGCACAACCTAATTATAACCGCAAAACCGCAGGACATTATAAAAGAAGGGCTATTGTCCGTAGACAAGGAGATGATTCAGTTACCCATTTCATTAAAGCTCGATTAAAAGAAGGATTTACTATAAAAAAACTTGCCAGGATATTTAAAATTTCTCATCCAGAGAATATTTATAATCTTGAAAAAATTTATCCAATTAAATTTGATGGCAGCCAAAATCAAGATAAGGTCAATATGGGATTCAAAAGTCAAGCAGCTTATAGAAGATGGCTGCTCATAGCAAGGAAATTAGGTTTTAATTCGGTAACGGAAGCTGTCAGATACCTTTTTGTGGACAAAGGTCTTTCACTTAGAGATGTTGGATGGATATTCAGGGTTACTCCTTATCGAATGTTTCAAAGGGTTAAAATCTCCATACGAGCTTGTGGAGAAGACAAACTAAGAAAAAAGGAGAAAGTAAATGGCAATTGACCAACTTATCGAACCGATGTTTGAACTAACCGGTTATCAAAAGTCAAACCTTCGTTACATTCTGGGGAAATTCGGGGATTGTCTTCTCAAGGCTTTGGAGAAGGACAAAGAAGTAAGAATCCAAGGGGTTGGCACCTTCTATTTGAGGGTAAGGGAAAGCAGACCCGGAAGAAATCCTGCAACTGGAGAAACTGTTCAAGTTCCGGAAAGAACTTTTGTGCAGTTCAGAATGCACAATAGTTTTAAAAGGGCTTTTCAGAAGGATGGTAAATAATGTAACTGACAATAAAATAGGGGACAAACATTCATTCTCAGTTTGTCCCCTATTTCCATTCGGTTAATAAGTGTCTGGATTATGGTCATCAATCCTTTTTTGAAGTTTGGCCCAATCTTCAGCAGTGGGTTCACCACTGACATCCTTATTCCAATCATTGTAAACTTCCATGGCTTTGGGACCATAGGTTGAGACCAGACTGAAAATCAATGCCGCAATTTCAAGACCTCCCATGATTATTTCCCTCCTTGAAGCTGTGTAACTTGAGTATTCAATAGTTTCTGGACATCATACATAGCGGTAAAAGCTGCATTCATTTTGTCATAATTGCTGGCATTCTTGGATGATACCCAAGCATTAGCCGCAATATCAGCCGCCTTAATAGCTTTCCAACAAGGCCAGCCAAATTTATCTTTAATTTCAGTATATTTGGCTGTGGTAATAACCTTTTGTTGTTCCAATGTCCTTAATGAAGACATTGCCAAATCGTAAGCGTCAAATGCCATTGTCACCGTTTTAAGTGCTACCGCTTCAGCCGACTGGACCTGGGGTTGGCTTCCCGGCTGTTGACTTGCTTTCGGGGGACAACCCAGTACCAACACCAATAACAGTAGGAACCACAGGTACCTCAACAGATGCATTTGGCGGACTTTCTGTAACATTAGGCGTTCCTCCTCTTGTTTGGGTTAAAGCTTGCTGTACCGCTGACCGCATGGCCCCTCCAAAATACCAGGTACAAATGCCAGTTGCCAAGCCACCAAGATAACCGATGACCAGCAACATTATATTCATCTTATCATCCGGTGGAGCCATTTCCACAAATTTATATAATAGGTAGATTATGCCTGGAACTGTAACCAACCCTATAAGATTTCGGGTTATTTCCCTGGCTATATCTACCCAAAGCAATCTATGGGTCATTTTAGCCATTTCATCTGCTATTGAACATTCCTTATCCATAGCACATTTGGGAGACATAATCTCACCATCTTCCTAACTATCAGTTATATGATACTCCAGGAATAAGTGCCCCTGCGGTCCAATCCCGCCCGGCTGTGGAGAAGACTCCTACACCATAATACTTACCCTTGGCTTCGATGGTACTGCCATCACCACGGCTAATGACAACATGGTTGCCATCAGGTGTGATTCTGAACAGCAAGGCCCCCGGGGTTCTCACGGCCTCGTCGATTGGAATTATGGTGTTATATTTCTTACAGTGTTCGTATTGATTGGCTGCTCCATCTGGCATCTCCGGAGAAATTTCAAGCTGGTGGCAGTCCCACTGCACAAGTTCCGAACAGTCGAATGCGTCTGGGTTGGGGTCATCCAGGTCCACCTCATATCCAAAGATATAAGGATCTTTGTTCTGAGTCATGGCTTTACTGACAACCTTTTTCCCGGTGATAGCAGCACCTGGTTTTTCGGCAGGCTCAGGAACATCTGGCCCAGCTTCACGCAAATACTTCCTGCTTATCCAGCCAATGGTATTGTCCTCCATTTCTATAGGACACCATTCTACTGGAATCTCGGCCTCGTCCACGATTCTGCCTGCTACCAGTGTCTCGTAGACCTCGCTGTCAGTGGTTGGACCACTTCTGACATTCAGATTTGCGGTTACCTCAAACCTTGCTGACATAAAACCTCCTACTGAGTAGTCTCTTGTTCTACTCCTTCGTTGAATATAACTTATGAAGTGCCGTAACCAAACCTTTAATCTCTCCAAGTTGCCCTTTTACCACCCCAAATTCTACTGGGATTGCGTCCAGTTTCTCCCACATCTTACCCTGCTGTCTCTTGAATTCCGCAATTACTTCCTCATTGGCCGATTGGTGAAGTCTAAGCTCAGTCAAAGCAGAAATATTCGCTTTCTGCTGTGCCTGTATCTCCACCACAAACTTATGGAATGCCTCGTGTGCTGGGCAGGGATACAGACATGCTGGGCCATCTAAATCCAATGGCTCTTTGTGAGCAGGTGAAGTACCCACATTTACATTCACCTGCCTAAACATTTTTGACAACATAGGAAAAATCATTTTAATTCCTAATCCGATTCCAAATCCTGCCAGCACGAATAATGCCAAGACAAACCAGGCCAGGTTCTGATGATCGGCACATAGATGATAAATATGTTCCATCCCATTCCTCCCCAAAACTTATAAAAGTATCCAATACAGATAAATTGATTCCATTAATCATTTTAAACCTCCTACTACCATTTTGCCTCGTTCTTTTGTTAGAATTTCCTCTACTGTTTTTGGATTTCGTGGAAACTCCAATCCTCTATCAAGAAGGTTACTTTCATAGTGACCGATATTAAATAAGTTTTTAATATAATCTGTTATCTTAAGGGTATCAAATAGTTTACATGAAAAAATATCTAAACTAAGGTAAGTTTTTTCTGGAAATGTATGAATACTAATATGGGATTCAGCTATGAGAACAAAACCAGAAAGTCCCCAATCTTCAGGTACTTTTCCACTATACTTAAAAACATAAGGTGGCATAATCTTGGTCATTCCTATTATATCAGGACCTTCATCTAAAAAAGAATAAATCAAATCCAAGTCCGTAATTTTTTGATAATTACAGTTATAACCATCTAAAGTAAGGTGAAGTCCAAATGCCTCCATGATTTTATGTCCTCCTTACTTTATATTAGATAAACTTTTTTTCTTAACCCGAAGTATCCCAAAAAAAAGTCTAAATGATTCAACTTTCCCTCTATTTATCCAACCGTAAACAACATTTATAGAGACATTAAATTTATTTGCGACAACTGATGGTTTTAATAAAGTATCACTTCCTGCTTCTCTCATTTTATTTTCTATTTCAGATAAAGATATTCCACTTTCAATCCATCTATATATAGTTCTCCTAGTTATTGAAAATTTTTTTGCTGCATAAAAGGTTAATTTACTTTTTTCCATTTCATTTATATAACCACTGGAAATGTTCTTTTCCCGGCCTGACTCTGAAGTTGCCTTTGTTGAGGAGGAACAGGGAAAATACGGAAACTGACAAATTCTTCCCATTCTACCTGAACAATATTTTGATAAACATACATCCCTTCAGGATTTGGAGTTAATTCCACCTGTGCAATAACTTGGGTGGATTTCATCAAAGGTGGATCATCAAACTCCACCTGAGAATGTGATTGGTAAACATCTATTTGGTTTGCCATTTTAGGTCACCGATTTAATTCCAGCTTCCATATCATCTACCCCGGATTGGGTCCAAGGATTGCTGGTATTAGGATTAACAGCCCATAAATTGCATACAGCACCAACAACAGTAGGTACTGCTTTATTACCACTGAAATAATTTGTACCACCAGACCTAACTGCCAACTGAATATTCTGTGGTGTAGGGGTTCCTTCTTTTACACATCTGGCTTGTACTTGTACACATTGGATAGAACCTATTGAACCAACAAGACTACCCATTCCATAAAGGTCAACTTGGTCTACGGAATTTATAGATACATAATCTGTATCTGAAGGCGGAACTTCTTCTACACAGTCCCAGTTACTTCCAGCAGATGGTGTCCATTGGGTAAGATTTCCAGCTCCAGTTGGAACAATTCCTTGAATCCTGGTATTTCCAGGATAAGCAGCATCATCTATAACAAGATTATCAAAATAACAATAAGGGGCCATAGCGGGAACACCCCCGAGATATACAGAATTCATAGTAGTATCAGCCCCGGGTTTGGTATCTCCAGTAAAATCAATATCTATTACACCGTTTATCTTAACTACAATACGCCCACCTGAATCAGCAATTTTATAATAAAGTTCAATTCTATGAGTAGTATTTATTGACATGGGAATGGTACCTGAAGCCACAAGTGAAGAGGTACCAACATAAGCTTGAACTACTCCTGTAACCGTATAACGGCGTAGATGACCAATACAGGTAGCATCTTTATAAACCCAAATTAAAATGCCAGCAGAAGAATTTGCTGGGCGATACCTAAAAGCAAAATATTTTTCTGATGCAGCCACCATTCCTCTTTGTAGATATGCACTACTACCTGTATTCATATCAACACAATAACTTCCGTCCATATCAAGTCCGGACGTAGAAATTATTACTGGTTTGCCTCCGGCAATAGTAACATTCCATAAACCAAGTCCACCTGATTCAAAACCATCTATAAATTCTCTGGCCATCGTCCTTCTCCTTTAAGCGAATTGCTCACATTTGAGTGTTACAGTATATGTACCTTGATTACCTGTATCGTTATTCGTAATCTTGACGTGCAACTCACTGGTTTCATCAGCATCATTGACCCAAAAAGGCAACCAATCCTCAAAGTCTTCGGCCGGATTTATTAATTCAGCCTTATAAAGCAAATCCGCAGCTAGAAATGTATCTTTGGCAAAAATCTCAATGTTATAAGTCCCAGTTACTAAACCCCCAGTCTCTTCCACTTTCAAATAATGACAAAGACCACGATTTAGAAAATCAATAGCATTAGTTTGGGTATTACCACTCGCAGCAACAATTATTCCAGATTTAACAAAAGTTCTATCTTGAGTTCCAACTCCGGTAACCTTCTTATAATATCCTTGTAACCAAACTCTAACATTGGCAGTTCCAACCCCACTGGCAAAAACAAAAAATTGACCAATTACATCATCATCCACTGGTAAGATAATAGTTTCTAAATTGTCATCATCCGACCAAATTGTGAAAGCCATTGGCGGGGAACTGAATGAGCCTTTCTTTTTGAACAGGATTTTAACGCTAGAACCTGGAGCAGAATCCCAAAATTGTACTCTGAGAGCAACGGCTTCAACTCCTAATGGAGCTTCTACATAGGAACTAAAGTCAATATCCTCATAATCGCTTGAGGAATCACGGGCCAAATCTTCAAGAACTAAATCTGGGTCTTCTTTTCCAATATATTGAGTTAGGGCTTGAACACCAAGGTCAACAATACCTTCGTCAATATCATGCCAAGTTGTACCACCATCGTCTGTCCACCGCCACTTACCAGTGTCTCTATCCCATTCAAATTTCGCATTCGGGTCGTCTCCATTCTCTACTACAATACCTGCTTTTCCAGTAGGAGAACCGGTTGCATCAGAATCAATGACAAATTCGGGATAAGTTGTTCCTTGGTCGGTACCCTGAGTATGACCACCTCCCCCACCTGTCCCAGCAATTGCAGGAGTGCGATAATCAACAACGGTAGTAATTGCACCACTGGCAGCAACCGCCGTGTAGAGACCAATTTGACCAGAAGTAAAGCCAGTAGTATTTGCTGAGATGGTTCCATCAGTTGGGTCAAGTTCTATGTAATTCAAAAGGTCATCAGTCAGAGCAACCTGACCATCTGGTGTAGTATAAAAATCAGAATCATTACGAACTTTCCCACCCTTATACTTAAAATTTAATCCACTATGAGGCAAATCTTGAGCATAGTAACCACCAAACATGTCCTGGCCTTCTTCAAGTTCCTCAAAGCGGTCTGCAACCTTCTCAAAAGTTTTAGCCTTGGCCGCAGAGGTAAGCATATCTGCATAATCATCGCCATCAAAAAGAATGTTTACTCCGGTATAAAGGGCTTTATCATCCACTATATGAGTTACAGAGTCCCATGAGAATTGACGAGTGGTGGTTGTATCAGCACTAGCACTAATAATCGGAACCCCAGAACCATCTAAATTAACATAGTAAGTTCCGGTAGACTTTCCTGCCATACTAAGTTGAACAGTACCTGAGCTATAATAGAAAGTCCCCCGAAATCCAGAGATATAGGCCCCACCTGCTACTGCCAAATTATATGAAGGACCAGTTAATGTACCTTCACTAAAATCATAAGAGCCTTTTCCAATAATTCCACGACGGTCTAAAATTTCTGCTAGACCATAAGGAACTGCAAGTCCTCCAGATTGTCCGGTTACTTGCCCTAGCAATTGTTCCAGATAAGTTTTTATCATGGAATAATTTGCATTATGACGGGTAATGTAATCTGACATTCCTACCGCAAAAGAAGTATATAGCGGGACCTCTTCCATGACTTTTACTCCGTCTCTAATGGAATCAATTCAACAAATGACCCTGAAGCTGTAAATCTACCTTGTGATCCATAAGGTAGAATACCATAACCTTCTCCACACAGTGAACCAAGTTCGCCATAAGTTAATGGACGAACCAAAAGACCGGACCAAGCTTCCCTAACTTTACGAACTAAGTCCTCTTCAAAAGTCACATATATAATATGACCAAAACCCCTTGATGTTTTTGATAAACCAGAAATTACATACCGACCATCATTAACTTTTCTAAGAGCAACTGCCTTTCCTTGTTCTGCATAAATAAGTTCCCGATTATTAGAAGCTACTGGAACCATCCGAAGGACTTGTTCTTCGCCAATATCAACATCACAAGCCCACATCCAATTGGAACCATCAGCATAGAACTGATAAAATGGTGAAGCAATAAGACCAACAAGGTCTCCAGATGCTTGAGCAATACTCCAATCAATGATTCTTCTAAGGCTCATATTAATAATGCCTTTACAAACTCAAGATAGACTTTTTCTGCAATTCGCATCCCTTCAACTTGTGTTCTCACCGGAATTGTTTTATTTCCGGGAAATTTTGGAGATACAAAGTACCTTTTCTCTCCTGTATGATAAGCCACTGTTATTAAAATTGCTGGGAATCCTTCAATTCTACCATTAAGAACCCCAGATTTCATTCTACTCCATTTGAGTGGTTTTATTTTCACAATTCAAAACACCTTTCTCCAACCCCCACCTAAATAATTCTCCTATGTCTCTACAACCAACCTTTCGTTTAAGATTAGTCATGTGACTTTCTATGGTTTTTACCGATAAAAATTGAGATTCAGCAATTTCTTTAATTGAATTTCCTTTCCATCGGAGACGCAATATTTCAATTTCTTGCATTGTTGGTATTATAAATTTCATCAATGACCCACAATTAGGACAAACAAAGGTTCCTTTCTTTAATTTCCCATTTTCTGCAAATTCTACTTTATCAGCACATATAAATTCATTTTTCTTCATGCGGTCAACACCTTACAACCAGTAAGAGTAAGGATTGGTATCTCCCCTCTTTTAATTGTTTTACTCATATCAGTAACAATGAATTTACGATTGTCTGGAAGACCAAGAATGTCTCCGATTTCTATAGCTAAATCATCATCCAAAAGTAATTGTCTTGGTAGAGTATTACTCTTTTCCCAAATCAATTCCGTTATTGCTAAAGTATCTGCTTGTTCATAACTTCCAATCAAATCATTCTTTATCTCTTTCTCATTTTCTTCCCAATAATTAAGACCATCTTCAATAGCAATAGATTGACGTTCTAAATAAACATAATCAAAAGGTGTCCCCCATATTTCGTATTGGGCTGACCCCATTGACATTGTAATAGCAAATATTCCAGCCATAGCAGCCATTTGTAAAATACTACCAGGTCCTGGAATTGTCCATGCTGTGCCCGGAACTTCGCCAACCATAATTGAACCAGAAGGCATAACGACAGCCCCAAGTACAACTTCCCCAAAACAAGGCATAATATTTGTACTATTTGATTCAGTTTTATCCGGTGTATAAAAAGCCGCTGCCAGATAAATTAAGACAAGAACTGAATAGAGGATAGGTACCCATATAGCAATATCTACATGGATTTCACCATGAAATACATCTACCTCAACGTAACGTTCTGTTCCTACTGGCAGAATTCCAGAATTTACAGATTTGATGATTTTCATCCAAGTATTATATGCCCTTTGTTTATGGTCTTCAGACCACCAACATTCGAGTTTCTCATGCATAGAAAAGAAGCCAGTTGTTACCTGTGCTTCACCAAGTTTCTGGACTGGTCCATCAACTCTTTCCAATTCTGCATCTAAAAATGTTACTTTTACTTTATTAATACCATCAGCATTGTATTCAGGAATTTCATAATTATATATTCTGATATAATCGGGTAGATAACGGTCTACAGACCTATTCATATTTTTATTGAGGCTATAAAGTTTTCCTTCACCATCAAAATATGGTATTTTACTTACTGTTCCTAATATAATAGTTATAGATTCCCAAGGAGTCATCAATACCAATTGATTAACCCGATGGCGTAATTGAAGACCTAATACTGGTGGAACCCGTAATTCCGATGCCTGAATATCCACAAATATTTGACAAATATCTTGTAACATGACACCTAATTCTGAACCAACTGTATATTCTCTTGTTGTTATTTTACGTCTTTGCAAGGATTGAGCATTTTCTCTAGAAAAGACACTTATTTGGGTTTGTAGGGTTTTGCTAGAACGAATCTTCTTCCACCCCACTTGACCTCGGATTTGTCCAGTAAAAGTCCACATCCATTCACTTTCATTGACTCTAGAATCTCCTTCTTTCAATCTAATAATTGCTTTATCAGCTATATAGTTCTTATATTCTCCGGTATCTGGATGGAATTGTTTTTCTGGGTCTGAAAGAGTAAATTTGAACATCTTTGGAGTCCAGGAAATATTAGTACAATAAGGAGTAAGGTCTAAAGGACCTTGAGTAAATTCACCACGTACAATTTGACCAATGGTATTGACTTTTCCATCATAAGCATAAATCTTATAAGCAGGTCGTCTTGGGAAGGTTCCTTGCGCTTCCTCTAAATTATTAGGTAATTCTCTCATTACGGAATTTCTCCCATAATTCTCATGGTTAAAACAACTTCAGCGGGAATATAACCACTGTGCATAGCATAATAATCAAATATTACTGTATCACTTCCTCCCACCTGAAGTCCTTCTATTACTACATAATAACCCTTTGTAGTACGGTCTTTAGGATACCATTCAATATAACCAGTAGTTGGCGGGTTAATAAAATACTCCCATAAACGCCGAAAGAAATAAGCAGACATTCTGGAAACTTTATCTCTACCAGACCAAGTCTCTTTCACAGGACGGTCTTTCAAATAACCTGGCCACTTGGAAGTTAAACTATCTTCAATAGTCATTTCCGTCTGATAAAGTGGACGGGCTGTTAAGGGAATTGTATCAAAATTTTCATATTTATCCGGGAAACTCTCATAAATAATTGGAGGAAAAATATCTGATGGATAATGTAATTCTCTAGAAGCTTCCGTACCAGTATTCTCCGGAAGAAGAATCAGGTCGGCGGTTTCTTCAAAGGTTTCAATTGGTTCTTGCACTTCAAAAGTCGTTTGGGAAGTTAATTCAGCCATTATTCCCCCCAAGTAATAGTGCTTTCTAGTACTAAAGTTTCTTCACATCCTTGGTCATCAGGAGTCTGATAACGAAAAGAGGTAGAGCCATTCAATTCAGAAGTAGAAAAAGGATTTAACAAAACTCCTTCCACAGGTGGGGTCATTTCAGCATCAATAACAAATGGAGTAACTCCCTCCCCATTATCTCCATATAAATGTGCTACAAAAGAGGCTTTATCTCCTGCTCTAATCCGTGATACCGGAACAGGGTCTGTAAGACCAACTACCTTATACATGGGATAATAAATTTCAAATTGACTTCGACAAGCCCCGTCTACAGCATCAGGTAATTGCCTTAATACTATTACTCGTTTGCGTCGGGTATCAAAAGTTATAAGATAATTTATAGCATCAGGAGTAGGATCTTGAACCGTACTGAACATTTCCCAACGGGGAGGATCCCGTCGGTAATTGGCTTTAGAAATCTCTCCTGTACTGGTAATTATCCAACAATAATCTCGGTTCTCATAAGTTAAATATCCTAAATAAGGACCTGATATTCGTAAACGGGACCGTCTAGTGGGAGTACCAGAAATATCCCAAACATCCAACATTCCTCCAGCAATCCCTACAAAAAGTCTATCCTCTCTATTTACTACAGCATAAATATAGGTCGATGGGGGAGTCCAAGTATATGGATCAACTTTCCACATTCCAGAAAGCCACCATAATGAATTCCATGGAACTTCCTGAACTTCAGTAGATACTTTTTGGGTTGTATAAATTTTATTGTAACTACCTACACCAGCATGATTGGCCCATTGTCCAGCAATATAACCTGCTGTAGCTCTTCCTACAAAAGAAAAATCAGAAGCCCTCCATACTAAACATTCAAATGTAAAACCAGGCCATTCAATACAATTAAACCAAATATAGGCCACTATATAATCATTTGATGGCTCATAAAAGAAATGGGGAATACTAAGAACATTTTCAGGATAAATACGTGGTGGGGTAATCAACCATGGATTCCAAACAATTCCAAGATATCCAGAACCAGTATATGGCCGATATTGAAAAATTGGAGATATTGTGTCTTGTAACCATAAAGCCATTAGATTACCACTCTTACCTTAATTGTATCAGATCCTAAACCAACTTCAGGACCGAAATAATAATTTTCAGCATAACCATTTTCATCTGTTTTAGAACGCTCCTTCTCTAAACTTCCAATGGGAGTTCCAAGGAGAGACCAATGAATCCAATAATTTGGAATAACTTCCCCTTGGTCGCCAGTTAATCTTGTTTTAACCACTGTTCCCGTCAAACGATGAAGATGGGTTTCAGTTGGAACTAAATAAGGTGCTTGCAAAGTATAAGGAACTGCCTCCATAATATATACTCTAACTTTATGGTCTGATTGAATAGTAATTACTAGGTTATGAACACAATCATAAGCGGCCAGAATGCAAGGACTAATACTAGTTTGCCATATAATTATCCGTGCAATATAATCCAATAAAACTACCTTGCCAGTAGTATAATCAATAGCTACTATTCTATGATAACCAGCCCAAGCTAAATGGTCATATTGAATCCCTGTTCCGGTACCCAAATTTAATTCTGCAATCATATTACCAGTGGACAAATCCCAAAAACGTAAAATACTACTATAATAACAAGTAATGGCTATCCCGGCCTCATCATCAATAAAATTTCCTGGTCTCCGGGAATAAGTGTCAGCTTCCCAACTTCCACTTATTACTTCCTCTATATTATATCCCATTATTTCATCCGCTGCCAAAACTGCAATTCTATTCATAGAGGCTTCTAGCCAAGCATGACGTCCATAAACTCGGCTAAAAAGAAAATAGGTAGATGGAGGATTAATAATCATTTTTGCCAAAGAACCGTCTCGAAATAATTTACTAGTATATCTTAGCATATAACTCTCATGGAATAACATAGCATCCCATGTCTTTAAATAACAAATATGAGTATTGTTCCAATAACCACTAAAAGGAGTAATAGTTTTGGAAGATGTATAAATTAAATTAAGCATTTCCCCATCGCACCTTTACTCTATCATGCCAACCTTCTTCTACTGTCTGTGGAGCAAAATAAGGATTAACACTTAATCCCGCACCATCAGTTTTGGTTTTATCCCATTTTAAAGTTCCTAGAGGAGCACCCTCAAAACCAGTTGCAGGATCTATCGAAACTAACTCCCAATATACCGCCTGGTCTGGATTGTCTCCAACAAAGGTAATCATACAGCCTCCACCTACATGAGGCATTTTAGGAATTAAAATACTCATAAAGGAATTCCATATTTTTTAAGAAATAAATCCAAATCTGGTTCATCAACTGAAATAGTCTCTACTATATGACCAGAAATCCCATCAATTATTTCATATTGTTCATAATTTCGCCTAATAGTATATTCCCAAACACCTTGTTGTTCCAATTGTTCAATCAACCAATCTAACATTTCATGTGGTTTGTCCAATTGAAACATTCCAGGCATCATAAAAGGAACTACTAATGGCGGCAACGAGATAGGTTTAGCTAATATTTCCGCAGTTTGTGTAAGCCACAAATCAAATTTTTCCGGTCCACCGAACATTTTGAAAAATTGATTTTTCATTAATGGGCACCCAACATTAAATAATCCCTCATATATTGTTCAATTGCTTGATTTACTGCTTCCTCAATACCTTTAATAGTTACATTAATATTGGCACCACCAGTACCAAATAAACCACCACGGGTATTTTCTTCAATTCGTAAAAGAATTCCATTAGTTGAAACTAAAGCATCTTGAAGACTTACCCCAATTTCAGCAATTGCAACAGAGGTTTCCCCAGCAACAACTCCCCTTACCGCTTCATGGGCAGTTACTGGAGATTGAACTCCAGATGGAGTAAAAGAAGATGTTCCTCCAGAGAAAAGGGCCATTCCTATTAAGCCAACCACTGTTATTAATGCACTCGCAACAGCACCCCCTACTGTTTCAAACAAAGACCTTAAAGCATTGGTCAGTAATTGAGTAAGTTCTTTTATGCCAGGTTCTATACCTGCTTTAAAAATAGCTTTAAACATATTCTTAGCTGAAGTTTTAAGGTCTTGTCCTCCTTCCAACATAGCATCAATAATATCAGTTATCCCGCTTGTAATGCCCTTGACCACATTATCTATCTGCTCTTTATACTTAATTTGTAAATCTATCTCTGCCTTAACTTGTGGAACAATTTGAAATTGCAATTGGTTTCTAATTTCAAGGAATCTATCTGGTGATACACCATTAACAAGTTCTTGAACTATATCAGCTAAAGGTTGGGCCCAAGGACTCCCTAACATCTGGGCAGCTTGTTGAAATTCCTTCATCATATTCAACATAGTTGGGTCAGCTTCAAGGGGCTTTATAAGTCCACCAGGACCAAGTTCTTTTGGAACTTCCATCTTGCCAATTCTGGCACCAAGGTCAGAAAATTCCTTAGCATTCCTTAGTAAACTGGCAAAGCGTTCTTGTATGGGGCCCCAAGCAGTTTTGCCAACCAAATCAACCCCAATTCCGACCAATTCCCTCCTATATTCCACCGCCTTCTGAAGCCATTTCTCTTGTGCCAATCTATTTTTATCAAGCAATATTGCAATATCATCTAAATCCTTCTTTTCTTGTAGTCTAGCCTTCTCCCTGGATTGAGCTAATTGGGCATTAGTAATTTCTTCTACTTGTGATTTCCTCTTAGCTTCAATTATTTTTTCTTCCAATTCAGCCGTTAATCTGTCAAGTTCCAATTTTCTGTTAAGGTTTGCTAATTGTTCCTCATAAAGTCTATTTTGTATTCTGATGGCTTCGGTTGCATATTCAGCACCTGTTTTAGCTCCCGTTGCTAATTGAGTAGACAAAATTTCCCTTTGAGTATCGGCCTGTGCCTCATGTAATTTAAAAGTGCTTTCAGCCGCAGATAATTCATTTTTAGCTGCGGTGATTCTTAATTCAAGTTCTGCAATTGTCAACTGTGACCTTTCTTTAGCAGCCTCTAAATTAAATTCCCTTATTTTCTTTTCACCAGCCATTCTAACATTATCAAGAGCATCTTGAGCTTTTCTAATTTCTAAATCAGAATACATAGTTGCAGGGGCCCTTTTAATCCTTTCTAAGGCTGCCTCTTTTTCCATCCTTTCAGCATATACTTCTCTTTGTAAAGCTGCGCTTCTTGCAGCAATAGATTCCTCAGTTGCAATTGCTCCAGATTGCCTCATAGTATTGACTTTCTGAAAGGTATCCTTGGCAATTGCAACTTCTTTCCTGGCCTTTTCCTCATCATATAATTCAAATCCAACTCCTTTGGACATTCTATTCATAAGTTCTATAACGGCTGGAACATACTTTTGTGTCTCAGTTTTAAATTTTGTTAAATCTAGAGGACCAAGCAAAGGCACCTTTCCTGGACCGGCATTATAAGCTGCAAGGGCTTTGGCAATCTGGTCTATTTGATTGGGATAGTTAGCCAATTGTTGACTAAAATATTTTGTCCCTGCCACAATATTAGTAGTAACATCAAAAGCTGGAGCCATAACTTGTCTATATTTTTCCAAACCTGCATTAAATTCTTCCAGACTTACTGTACCATTTTTATATCCTTTAGAAAGTTTCTGAAATTCTGTGGTATATGCTTCTAATTCTGCCCTTGTTTTTCCAAATTCAACTCCCATTAGTTGAGCAGTTGTAGGCATTAATTGCATATAGCCAAGAGCACCGGCGGAACTAACTGCATATTGTTTAAAACTGCTTTCCTGTGCTATAATAGCGGCAACCATATTTGGAGTGGTATTAGTAAACTTCCCAACCGCTATATTGACAGCGGTCATTACACTAGACATCTTATCTCCGGAAACACTAAACCTTTCCGCTGATTTATCCCACTCAACACCTCCAAGATTTTTTGGATAATTCATAATAGGAACATTTTTACTCATTTCCGCTACTATATCATTCCATTTACTAGCAATAACTTGTAGTCTAATTAATAAATCCCCAAAAGAAGCATCAGAAGCAGACCCAACTTTCTTTACCTCCGCTAAAAGTTTCAAAAAGGAATCAATTACTTCTTTTCTAACTTTAGGTCCAAGTTCAGCCAGGGGAATAATCATGGATTCTACTGTATTTTCCATCTGCTTTTTTACTTCATCCGGTACATCAGCAGGTAAGTTTGCATTAAGTTGTCCAAGAAGAAATTTAATTGTATTTTGGGCTTCTTGGAAGTCCTTAATATCAATTGGCTTCTCTTTGATTTTTTCCTGTTCCCGAAGTTCTGCTGTAACCTTCATTAACAAATCAAGTTGATCCTTAACTGTTCTATTCTGACTTGCCCAAAGGTCAGTAATTCTCCTAACACTATCCTCACTACTGGAAAATAATTTTTCAAATTCTCCTCTGGTGGAAGTTACTATATCAAGGGGTTTTTGACCAAGGGCTTTCCAATCTATTGAATCAAGTTCTCTTTGAATAATAACTCTGGTAGTTGCCCAATCAGCACGAATTTTATCGTTTGTTTCCTTTTGTTCTCTTATAACTTCTGGTCTCCTCATAGCTTGAATAGCTGGACCTATATCAATTTCAGTCAGAGGTACTTCTTGTGGAGCTTCTGCCTCCCTTCTAAGTGCTGCCTGTTTTTTCTCAAGCCTATCCAATTGAATTATAAGTAGGGTTATTGCTTTTACTCCCTTTTCTAATTCATCCACTAATAATTTTGTTCTAAAATTATTAAGAATATCTTGTTGTTCCTTCCAACTCTGGTTAGCAAGTCTGAGTTGACCTGATAATTCTGGATATTTTCCAATTAATTCAACAATTAACCTTTCATGTTCAGACGTACCAACTTGAGTCTTCCCAAGACTTTTAGTAAGTTCATCAAATTCTTTTATATTTTTAGTAGATTCAGTTGATAGTTTTACAGCCGATTCACGGGCCCTATCGGAAGCGGTAGCAAGAATATAAAGTACATAAGCAAGGGCGGTAATTGCTGCCACAATCCCAGTAAATACTAAGCCTCCACCAAGGGCTGTTACCAAAGCAAGAAATGGTGCTTTAACTACATTAATTAAACTACCAAGCGGTGTCATTGCTAATTTTAAAGCAGTAGCACTAGCCGCAGCTTTAATAGCTGCACCTGAAAAATATTCCCATCCTCCAGCTAAATAACCTACAAGTCTCATTAAACCCGATATGGCAATCCCTAATCCGCCTATCCCTAAAATAAATGCACCAACCACACTTATTACTGATAAAATACCAGCGGATAAAAATTGAAGTGGTGCAACAGCACCTATAATTATTGCTCCAAGATTAACAAGCCAAGACGCAAGGTCTACTAATGTCTTAAAAAATGGAAGAAATTTTGCGGTTAGAGAGATAAATAAAGCATCAAGGGAGGATTTTAAATATGCTAATGAACCAACTAAATTATTTAATACCACATCAGCAAGTCGTTTAGCTTCCCCGGCTGCATTTTGATTCTCATAAGCAAATCTTTTCAAATCATTCAAACCAGCTGCTAAGGCTACAGCACCGGCGGCGGAACGAGCAGTAAAAACTCCCCCAGCTTGGGTTATGGTCATATTAACTCTGGCCATATCAGATAAAATATCTATGAAGGGACGCATTTTCCCTGTTGTATCTGTTACCAATACCCCCATTTGTCTAAAATTATCAATAAATGTTTTGGAATCATCTGTTAAACGAAGTAATATAGCTCTCAAGGTAGTACCGGCCATCGAACCTCTTATGCCAGCATTAGCAAGTACCTGTATAGCTGCCGCTGTCTCGTCAACACTCATTCCTGCGGACCGAGCCATAGGTGCTACATAACGCATAGCATTTGAAAAATCACTTATCCCCATATTAGCAGAAGTGGAAGCTTTGGCCATCACATCTGTAAAATGGGCAAAATCAACGGCCGACAAATTAAAAGCATGGATTGATTCTGTAGCTACCCTGGCGGCATCAGCAATAGTTAATTGACCAGCAGCAGCCATATACATAACTGAAGGTAGAACACCTACTATTTGACTTACCGTAAGACCTGACCTGGCAAGAATCTGCATAGCTTCTGATGCTTGGGTGGCAGAAAAAACAGTTTCTCTACCCATCTGGAGAGCAGCTTCCCTAAGTTCATTCATTTGTGATGAAGTAGCTTTAGTTATACCTGCAACTAAGGACATTTGCTTTTCAAATTCGGCACCTTCTTTGGTAGGAAAAAAAGCCAAAGCTAAAATTGCACCACCGGCCAATATAGACCTCATAGAAGTCATCATTAATTGGTTAGAGGAATGGACAATGTTTTGGATAGCACTTTGAGCCGTTTTAATACTCTCACTATATTGTGCCCATGCTTGGGAAGTTCCAGTAATTGCACCACTAATGGAAGTCCCAACATTCTTCATTTCATTGCCAAAGGCAGTTACTTTTCCTTTTGCTGTATCTAAACCTGCTACTAAGGGAGCCAGGTTTATCCCTAAATCAATTAACATTTGACCAAATGTACCAGCAGCCGGCATTAATTTTCTTTCCTTGGCATAGAATGTAAAAAGTTTTCAAATCTTTCAGACATTAATTTTTTCCCTGATTTAGAAAAAGAAGAAGTTGCTACAGGTGTCTCCCCAAGCAACTTCTTTTGCCATGTTTCAAATATTTTCCCCTTTCCTCTGTTAAATGATAAATCTAGAGCATGACTGACAGCTATCAGCACACCCATTGCATGGTCAAGAGCCTCCAGTTTTTTGTTATTTAAAACAGCCTTTACTAAGAGGACAAGAAATTCATAAGAATACCCATCAACTATATCCTCATAGTTATGACCCTCTTTAATAAGTAAGGCTATTGTAGGGGTGATGGAGAAGTCGCTGTTTTTTCGGCCATCTTCAAGGTCTCCACCCCTCCAAGAATCTGGCCGAAAAAGTTTTTTATGTGATTCCAATTAAGAACAAATATCTGCACCCCAATAGCCGTTGCTTTACCCCATTCCATATCCTCAGCTTCAGTTATACTTTCAAGACGAAGGGTTACTGCAATAAGCTCAGGAAGGACTGGAGCAATACCCTCAAGCAAGTCAACAATAAGGTCTGGTGTTAATTTTCGGTCTAGTTCCGCAAAATCTACACCATTAGCCTGAAGATTTTTAACCATTATCTTCAGAGTAGAAGTAAGTCGAATGACTTGCTTGAGGGTCCAGGGTTTTATGGTTAAATCACCAATTTTTATTTCCGAAAAAATTGCCATTCCTTCTTGCACTTCAGTTTTATTGCCGCCTTTTGCCATGACCTTATCCCTTCATTTAATGGCATTAAACTAATGCCAAAATAGTCCTATCAAGTCCCCGGTTTAGGCGGACAGGGAGCAGGACGAGTAATTATCGGTCCCATTTTATTCCCCTCTTACTTATGTAGCATCCTCATAGTTCCTGAAATAACCAAAGGGATAAGTGGGATCCACATTGGTATTGTCCAGAACTTCAATGGACATTGGAACTGGAAGCCAAGTTTTGTCATCCAGTTTCATTGCCCCTTTCGATTTAATGGAAGCTTTCCCGAAGTATGCTTCCCACTGGATACCACGACCAGTTGATGGGAAACATTCAAGACGAACCTCGCCTTCAATGGCAGCCTGGGCGGCAATAGCCATCTTTTGAGAAGCCCAGGTCACGTAGGTAAAAGAAACTTTGACTTCCTCTTCAGGACCGAAGAAACCGGCTGCAATTCGAGAAACCCGACCATCCTGACGGCTACTAGGAGAAGCTACCCCAGGGTCAAGGACATAATCAGTATTAGCCACACCATTTTGACGGACGCAGTTACAAGTGGCAGGAGTGGTAACCGAAGCCGCTGCCACCCGAATCCAGTACGCAGTATGACCATTTACTTCATACAATGCCCAATCAACCGGGATAGTCCAGTTAACCTTGCCATCAGTATCGAGGCCATCACCAGCCCCTGCTGTGGTCAATGTTGCCCAGGTATTGTCATTCTTACGATACTGCCAAGTAAGAGCACCGTAACTACCATTGACCGCCAGGTCAATATACATTTCTTGGAATTTGGTAAGTTTACCAAAGTAGAGGAAGTCGGTGCTTTCAGCAAGCAATTCAAAAGGAGAACCGGCCAAAGAATCAGCCTCAATTGAATTGTCCACATAGCCAACAATTGAATTATCATACAACAGACAATAATCCAAGAACTGGCGGACTGTCACAGCGGTAAGACCATAATAAGCCCCAACAGATATGAATGAAGTACCTGACAGGGAAAGTTTTTGGTCAACCTTATTAGCAGTTCCAGCCCCCTCCAAAACCGTGTCCCCACCTCTGAAGAATAGTCTCATATTCTCAAAGTTGGGTTCATCCATGGTAAAGTTAATGGTGAGTTTGTCTTCCAGAATGATTTCTTTATCCTTCATTCTTTTTCCAGAACGGTTGGTAAAGTGTTCCAGAAGGTCTTGCCCGGGCTCCAAATCAATTTCAACAATGTTGCCCAGGTCCCTCTCACCATCGCCCAGGTTTACAAACAACTTAATTCCACCTGGAACAGTATAATTGTCAGTACTCGGAGCCTCCGGCATTTTCCTTCCCTCCTACCTTAGTAATTTACATGAGAAAAAGCATTTCCCATGTTATGTCCATAAATTATGAAAAACTCCATCCTCAACAAAGCATTAATGTCATTTGGATATTCTTTTTTCGTTGGTCCTTGTTGACATTCAAGAATCAAACCTTTTAATACATCCTTATTTTGAGAAGAAAATATTGCATTATGGATTCTAGCTTGCAAAATGTCCATTTCATCGGAAAAATCTTCATATCCATGTGCAGGAACATCTACATAAGTATCCACTATTAAACGTATTTCATTCATCATTAAACGATTTCGGGGATTTGGAACCTCCCCTAATTCATAAAAAAATAAACAAGGAAAGGATTTTCCATCTAAATCTACTGGAGCATTCCTCCAACGATTCACTTCTTTAATTTCAGAAATTGTAGAAAGGGCTTGACCAACTACTTGTAATGCCAAAGTTTTTACCGGAACATCTGCCATTATTTTCCTCTAAATTTCATACAAACTTCAGCTATATCAGCTTGTATTCTCGGAATAATATAAGGATAAATTAATGTTTCTATATCTATCCTTCTCGGATAAGAGACACTTTTTTTCAAAATTGCAACCGGTGTAAAATCAAAAGGATCGGAAGAATTTCTGACAAAAAGCATTCCTTTTCGTGAGAAAGTAGTCCCACCATAAGTCTTTCCTGCACCTTCAATTGGTATTGCCAAAGCCTGTTTATTTCTTGGTAATATTAATACCGTTGCAGATTGACCAGGTAATCTAAAATGGGAATAAGCATAATTGTAACCTGTTACTGGATTTCGAGCATCATATTTCACACCGCCAAATATTACCCATCCTACACGGCGAGGTTCAACAACACTTCCGCTATCTGCTAATCTCCCTGACCTACTTCTAACACTAACAGGACCTTTATGGGACAAAAATCTCCCTTTTATCCAACCTAATAATTCATTACTACGTCCACGCACAATGTTTTTTATCTGAGGCCATAACTGCATCTCAAATTCAACCATGTTGGTTATGACCCTTTGATAACTCATGAAGTCAATTCCGTTAAGTCATAAGGAGCTAAATAACCTTTTACTTCCGATAGTAAAGGACCTACTTCAAATTTTTGAATATTGCCATCCGGAAAAGAGACAGTTTGAAGTCCTAAGTCTTTTCTCCGTTTAAAATCATAAGCTGCTTGTAAGGTAGCCGCATATCTAATATCAACTGGAAGTTCTATATGTGACCCTGGGGGAACCGGCATTGGATAAGTATAGCCCCCGATATACTGAATCTTAATTGAACGAAAGGCGTAGGGCCATTTCCCGCTCTTATAACCGACAGAATTGACAAAGTTCATATACTCTGAAGCATCAATCAAATTATCACTTAACCATTCCCAATCTTCATCTTGATAAATTGAAGTAATAGAAACAATCGGTGGATTTTTTACATAAAATACTTCTACTCCACCACCATGATATTCTGTATAAGTCCCCTCTCCAAAAATCCGTGAACAAAACTTCTCAATTCCTGAACTAATAGCTGGAATAATAGTTAATTGGATTAAATCATCAAAATCTGTTGAAATAGGAGTACCGGTAGTCCGCAAATATTCTTTAACTTCCTCTAAAGTTGTTAAATTCATTTAAAGATTTCCTTACTCTTTCTTTGCGTTATCCGGATTATTCCTGTGAAGTCTCCTATGCAACGGATTTTTTGGTAATTTTTCTTTTTTAGGTTTTTCCTCGAGTTTTTCTTCAAATTGAGCTATGGATTCAGGGGACTTTACTTCAGATACATCCTTTACATCTTCTGAGATAAATCTTTCTATCTCATAAACTCTGGAAAGGATTGTACCTTCATGAAAGCCGGTTTCCACTGGGAGAAGGGCAGGACATACTTCCCAAGCTTTTGAATTGTGTGGACGACGCCTTATATCCACATTAAAAATAACTTTTTTTCCTTTACAACCCACCACAGGACAAACTATATTAGCAAGTCCTTTACCACTGATTACTACTTCACTTCCACATCTCTCACATGTATAAGAAATTTTTTGAACATTTTCATTCATTTTCGGATTACTCCTTCTGTTTTAAGTAAATTTTCCCCACAAATTGGGCATCTTGGTGTTCCTTCAGAAATTTGAGAAATGGGAAAATTACCGTGTCCTTTGGGACAATAAAGAATGTATTTTTTATCAGGAAAAACCATCTTACATTCTTTCCTTAACATCTTTATTGTCTCCTTGCCAAAGGGTTGCTCCCGGGGAACGGTGCCCCCGGGAGACTTTTCAAGAAGGTTAACCAGGCGGCAGAGACAATTCTTTATAGTCTAACGGCCTGATAACTAATGATGGCATCGTTTTGAGGGTCTGCATTAAAGGTGAAGGTAATAAAACCTGCACCGGCGACCGCAGACACCCCAGTAACATTCCCAGTACCATCATTAATAATTGACCAATAGACTAAATCATTAGCGGCTATCTTGCTGTCATAAACCTTGATAGCCGCACCGTAAGCAGCATTATCCGCTGCAACTTCATCACCAGTTACTGTCCCAACACTATCATGACCAGTCGTTTCTGCTTCATGCAGATTGTACTTGGCTTTCAAGTCATTGAGACGGGTAACAGCTTCCTGCAAGGTGATAGGGGTTACTGCGCTCACTAGTGCATGAGTAGTATCCTGTGCAGAGTGATAAGCCCAACCACTTGCCAGAATAACATCAGCATTATGAGCAGCATATAACGTTAGCAATGTCCCAGCAGTTGCCAGCAGAGTGGCTAAAGTAGTGGGAATGGCACCAATACTCGTAGTTGGATGGGGGGCGGTAGTGTGCCTGGTCTCATTAGCAAAGTGACTGATAATGTCAGCCCGAATCTCAGTACACAAAGCAATGGCAGAAGCCAAACCAGCAACATTTTCCTCTCTGCTGGTTGTATGGGCATCTTCCGCAGAGACAGCTTTGACAAGACCCCCAAGGCCAATATAAATCCAACCAAGAGTAGTAGAAATTACTTTGACAAGAGTACCGCAAGCAATGAGGTTGGAAGAAGTATTGTCGAAGGTATTCTTATCGACAACATACATCGTTGTACCAACCATTGCCTGAGTGATAGAGGTGGCTGCCATACTGATAACGCCAGTACGGTAGACTTCCACCTCTTTCGCCCCATTAGCACCCGAGTTCACTACTCCTTTAGCACAGACACCAACAAACCTTAAGCCTGCGGTATCAGTAGCTGGAATAGCATAACCAGAAGCATCTATGGCAACCAAGTCATCCTTGGCGATGGTGGTAGATGCCTTAACCGGGTACTTAATTTTGCTACCTGTAAATTTCCGAACCATTCAACCACCCCTTCCTTTTACTTAATTAGAGGTTAGGAAACCCGAGTAATGTCTACCCAACAAGAGGTAGCGGAAACATACTCAACGATTTCACCGACTTTGATGTTGTTGGAACCGGCCCCGGCAGCCACAACAGTCATATCATCACTGACTTCAGCAATGTCACCGACATTGGCCTGAGACAAACCTGAAGCGGCGAAAAGATGAATGCCATCCCGACGGACTCGAATCTTCTGGGCGCCGGAAGCACCGGGATTGTTATCCACAGAACCTTCGGCAACACCAACGACCCGAAAACCAGATGTACCGGCAGCAGGTTGAGCATAGCCGTTAGCATCAACAGCAACCAAAGTGCCGCCGTAGATAACGGTGTTGGCAAGGACGGGATATTCGACAATATCTCCGACTTTCTTTTTGGTGTAAATATCAGCCGTTGCAGCCATTTCAAATTTCCTCCTGAATTAAACTTAAGGGCTCCGGAGAGTCCCGATTAATTAGGCAGCGGTAAGAACCCGAACAAAATTATCAGCAAGGGCAATCTTCATACCCCATCTCTGATAAATTTTGAACAATGTGCGATTCTTCTTCCACTCTGCATAAGGGTTGACCATCAGAGCAGTGGTGTTCAAACGCCGACCTACCACAAAGTTCAACAGGTTGCCAAAGATGATGAACGGAGTGGCTGATGCTGAAGTGGTAGGCATATTGGTGACTTCATTCCAGGGATAACCAAGAATCCGACCAGTCTGACCAGCAGCGGTCGGGTCACCGGCCTGAACACTATCCAAGAAGATAGGACGGTCATTCAGGTCTTTCAAAACCCGAACATAATGGAAGACTTCCCCAGACATGAACCACTGAGCACCAATCTTCCGGCGTCCAGGAAGTTGGGCAAGAACCTGAGAAAGATAGTCAAAGGAAATGTCATCAAAGCCAGTTTCACCAGCCCCGAACTGAACATATTTGCCAGCATTCAGCAGCAAGCCGGCAAAGGGGGTTCCACTGCCATTGAATGCCTGGTTGTCAATTTCCAACCCGGCAGCATTGGCCATCACTTCAGCAATCCATGAAACGATGTCCGACACAGAATCAGCAAGAGTGGTATTCTTGACGGTAGCATAGCTGGAAAGCTCTTCCGCCGAGAGTTCCACTTCACTGATGGTCGGGCCACCCTCCATCGTTTCATTGCCCCAGTTCACAGAAGCTCCGCCAGTCTCAACGGGGAATTCCTGTTTATCTGAGGTCATATTCCACATGCGGGCCTTTTGCAAGACCACGCTCATTTCTCTGGCATAGGCCAAAATCTCAGTGGCCAGAGGTTCCGGAAGAGGAAAAGCATTGCCAGGGTCACCAATATCAATGGTAGACCCTTTGAGTTCTCCATAAATTTCCCGGAACTTGTCCTTAGCCTTGTAATCGCCCATGGCCCCTGCTTTAATCAGCAGGATAAAATACTTGGCCAATTCCTGACGTTTAGGCTCACTAATCCTGTATCTCGGATGAGCAATAACGTCAGTAAGACGTTTGCCTTGTTCCAGAAGGTCGTAAGGAGCATAAATGCTCAGGTCATCAGCATTTTCCTTACCTTTTTCAGGATCATTCGGAAGCTGAAAACCCTTGGCCGCTGCTTCTTTATAAGCCTCCACCGAAGCAGTATTTTTCTCCACTACTTCCTTCAAACCAGTAACACTGGAAACCAAACCAGTGACAAGGTCCGTCAATTCCTTAATGTGTGGCATTTTTAACAACCTCCTCAATTTCATTAGCGATTTTTTTGAGTTTCAACATTTCCTCTCGAAATTTCACCATTCCGAGAGAATCTTCTTGGGGCGATTCAACTTCAATTTCAAGGGGAGCCTTAGCCAAAAATTCTTGGATTTTGGCAAGCATGGACTTGACTTCCTCTTTAATAGTCCCAGCTAACCATTCTTTATCTTGTTGACTCAGAATTAACTCAAACTTGGTCTCCCTTTCACCAACCTCAAGTTTATTATCGGAGTCAAATGTTTCCTCTTTTGTTTTAACTAATCTTCCTTCTTTGAAAGTGAAAGAAGAAATAACTACTTTTCCTTCATCTTCACCCTCAATCCATCTCTTTTCTTTGAGATTAAAATCCTTCTCAGAGAGGTCCAAATTAAATGTATTTGAATAAAATTCCCTTATTCTCTTTTCAGCATCCCCTTCTTCCTCTAGGGTACAGCCTCTTGTTATTTGGGAAATTACAATTCCATCCTCCTCATTGTAATCCCCATGCAAATGTACCTGTACTCCTTGGGGAACTGAATTTAACATTTCCTGAGCTTCACAGGTAAAAGATATTTCAATAGAAGTAGTTCCGGTAGCCGCTTCAAAACTGCCATTATGGTCCTTACAATGTTTTCGAGCTTCGGAGGCAGTCCAAGTATCCTTATTATAGCGATAAGCCTGTTCTGCCCAACTATCTTCCCCTTTCTTCTTACCAAAAATGATGGAATATTCTTTTCCATCATGTTCACGCTTACCACGGCGGAACTTTTCAAAATCATCAGGATTTCTTAATCTGCAAGAATGTTCATTGGGATATGGTTTCAAACCCTCTTCAGGGAGTTCTTCCGTAATTTCTTTAAGAAATTCCTCATCATACTCCGCTTCTGCATTGTAAGTCGGGGGTTCTTTGTCAAATTTCTTGTAATAGGCTACTAAGAAACTATAACAAGATTTTCTATCATCTCCCAAGTCAGCCCCACCACGAGCCCCATTAACAGAACCCATTGCCTTATTGACGCCCCCCCAAACCGCGGTAAGAGTTCCATCAATGACTTTAGCAAATGGCAGAATATATGCCCCTTTAGTATCGGCATTAACTCCAGATTTTTGATAAACAAAACCTTTCTTATATTTGGAGAAGTCGATTTTTCCATCAGTGGTTGCCCAATTTTCAATTGAAGTCCGAGCAGCAGCCCCATCCCATTCCCCCGAATCATTAGTCGGGAGGTTTCTTGAACCACATACTGCCTTTATTTCATCCTCTTCATTTTCAAGTTTTTCTGGAACTTGAACTTGGACAGGTCTTTCTTCATCAATTACTTCAATTTCACCTTTAACTCTGAGTTCCTCCAGAATATCATCCTTCGTCTTTAAATCCTCCAATCCACCAGCATTAAAACAATTAAGAAGGTTTTGAGTTAGTAATTCATCACCAGCAAAACCTTTAATTGCATTTTGGAGAGCAGAAGGATTAGAAGGAACAGGACAACCTGAAAGTTCAAGTAATTCCTGTTTGATATATTCCCGACCATATTGCCACATCCAAGGCTCATCCTTGGGAGGATCTTCTCCTTCAGGCTTTTCTAACTTATTCCATTTATAAGGCAAAAACCCAACACTACTAGCATTGATAATTTGTTGCTCATAGAGTTGGAGAATCATGTCAGCAAAAGGATTAAGCCCTTCAGTGGGAAAACGAATGTCTTTAAACTCAAGTCGGTTAGGATTACGTCGGCGGATAAGTTGGGAAGTTGCGCCGAGAGGAACTGAAGAATAATTATGCGCCCAAAGAAAAACAGGATTTTTCAGATAATTTTCCAAAATCCAACCGCTAACCCTAATAATATCACCATCTCGGTCTCTGGTTTCATCTGAACCGATAATAGTCAGGGTTCGCTTTTCTAAATTGACCCCTTTTACAATACTGGTAAAATCCTGTACATATACTTCCTTATTGTTTCGGAGAATTGGTTTCTCATCTGGACCTACCAATACATAACTCATGAATCGTCTCCTTCTTTTTTAGGCTCCTCAATTGCTCTAAGGCAATTTATGGAAGCAAAGTCAAAAGCACTCAAAACTTCGGCTTTCACCAGATTTTTTACTTCCTTATCAGCCAAGTTAAAAAGTTGACGGATTTTCTTATCAATCTTTTCTTTATCAGTTTCCCTCTGAATTGAATTAAGAACTTCCCTGTGTATTTCTGCTACTATTCCAGTAAAAACCGTTTTCCGTTCTTGGATAAATCTTTCCTTTGCTTCTTCTGATATTATAAAGGAATGAACATTGTCAAGCGTAAAATCGAATGAATCCGAAAAAAATTGACGACCATTATCTATCAAACTTTCCACCTCATAATCAATTGTTCGATGGAAACGCAAAATATCTTCATCAAAACTCACATTTAAAAAGGATTCAATCCCATCGTTCCTAAAAATCCTCAAACATTTCGACCTCATATCGAAAAAGAATTTTCGATATTTATCCACAAAACGATTCATATTTGGATTACATAAATTGAGAAAGTTTGGAATTCCCTTAGACAATAGCCTTTGTATATTCTGAAATTGATTATTAACTGGAGCATCTACCCCAGGAGGGGAAGGAACATGCTGTCCTGGATTAATAATAGCACCTTGATTAACTGGCATCATATTTACCGGAACAAATGCCACATCACCCCAATCTTTCTCATCAAATCCCATATGAAAACGGCGGTTAAGTTCATTTCGGGTAAATCCCATCCGAAATAATCTTTCCATCGTTTTAACAGCGGTATCGGTATCATCATGCAAAGCTTCAATAGTGGTTATATCAAATTCATACCGTAAATTTTGTCCACTCGGAATAAGTCCAAAGGATAAAGCATCTGCAATCATCCTCATTAATGGTAGACAAGTGCCCATCCACCATTCTTTTCTTTCTTCTTTAGCAATTGCATAATTTAAATTTTCTGCTTTTGAGAGAATGGTTCTTTTCATTCCCCAAATACGCATGATTGCATCTTCATCGGATTTCCGAAGTTCAATAAAATCCATGTCTTTATGAGAAGGTGAAACTCCTTGGTAAGTCATACCCTGTTGCAAAATAGCGATTTCATGCGCTTTTCTATAGCCTTGATGCTTTTCTCTCCATTGAGCCCTAGTCTTCTCAATTACATCATTATGAACCTTTCCAGGAGCACTTAAAACACCTCCAGGCATTGCTCCAGAATCAAAGAAAGCATGATTGTAACGAGAGGATTTATAAAATTCTAAAATAGGAAGACGACCAGCAGTAGCCGGAGCAAGTCCTTCTATTGTATGGTTAGGATTATGAAATTTCAAATGTAAAACATCTTCCGATTTTAATTTTATTGGGCTTTGATTATCGCTAGGCCGATATTCCCAACCGATTAAATGACCTGTTTTTGAATCAGTTACATAATCCATATATTTCCATCTAGCTATCCAAAGAGAATCAGGAATAGTAGGAGTCGGAAAAGGAATAATACAAACATTCCCATCTATAAGCCAATTGACAATCACCCCCTCAAGAAATAAAATTCTATTGGTCATATAATTAGGACGAGTAATCACCTTTTGCAAAGGATGATTATCCGGAGCTGGGTCACTTCCAGTTCTAGAGAACTTCATCAAACGTAAAGGGGTTTGAGCAATGGCTTTTGCAGTATAACTAATACAAGAGTAAGCCAATTCTACCCCTGTATAAACATCATTCATTACTCCTTCTTCATCAGGTGGTTCACCCTTTACATATAACCAATTTTGAGGAAAATCAATAACGGATTTTACCGTAGTCAGAAGTCTACCTAACCGATTCATTTTTTCACCTTTTTAGCAATCCCTTCTTTAGTCTCTTCCTTGATAAGATAGTGGACAAACCAGGCCGCACATCCAAAAAATGACCCGAAAATGATTGCCCACTTGAGACCGATAAAGAGATGCTCCACTAAATTTAACCACGATGGTGTCATTTTATTCCCCTTATGCCCAAGCTATTAAATCCTGACCAGAGATTAGTTCGTCTTCAGCAAAAGATAGCATTAGACAATCTGCTCTATCAGGAGAACGTCCTATTTTTTTCTTCAGGGTATCTTTATCTGAAATTTTCATTTTTCCTTCACTCATGAATTTATCTGTGGTAATCTTAGACAATTCATGACCAAGTTCCCAATCATTAATAAATATCTTATTTTCATGAAACATGGTTCTTAATTTCCAATAATTTTGTGCCCTTTTATTAATGAATCTCACCCTATCATCACCAGGAACCTCATCTGCACCTTCCTGAGAAATAATGCTATTTACAGGATATCCCCTTTCCCAAAGCATATCCACTACACCACCACCAAGTCCTGTATCATCTACATTGATACAACTTGGTTCTTGTTTCAAAGATTTAAAATTTTCATAATGGAAAATAATTCTTCCTACGGTCTCAGTTTCTCTTTCCTTTTCAGTTACTTCTAAAATATCAAAACGTCCTGACCTTCTACGGGCACCAATTACTGTACTATCATCTCCGAAACGAGCCACATCACAACCAAGAGTAAGAACAGGGTCATTCTTTTCCTCTATTATTTCCTCATAGAAATCAAAAGCCCTTTGGATATATTTGAATGGAATTAAAACATCTCCGCCATCAATCGGAAATTGACCTAAAACCTTTATCCGAAATAAATTAGAATCCCTCCCCCACTTTTCTGCCATCTTATCAGGCCAATCCTTATCACATAATTTTGGATAAAAATTTATACCATGTCTGACATTGGGAGTATCATAACAAGAGATTGATATACAATAATACCCAGATTTAGGATTGAAACCATCTGTATCTTCCATTCCTTCAAAAATTTCAGCAAATTTACTAGTTTCATCCAATGGGTTTCCAATAAGAAGGACAAAAGTAACTGGGGAAGAAAGAATACCTTCTATTACATCAAAAACAAGATTCTCAACCCCACCAGCCTCATCAATTATTACAAAAATGTTTTCTTCATGGAAACCAGCAATATTGGCAGCCGGGTCTTTAGTGCTAAATCCTTCAACAAACCATTTTTCTCCAAGTTCTAAAGAAGTCTGAGTAAGCTTTCCACCAAGTTTTCTTGGGGCATTATTATAAGCATCATGAATTTCACCCCAAAGAACCCTTTTAACTTGTCGAAAAGTAGGAGCAGTAGTGATTCCTAAGGCGTGCCAGCCATAAGCTAAATATAATACAAGCCTAGCAGCTAAAAATGATTTTCCTGTTGAATGTCCAGATTTTACAGCAACCTTCCTATATTTAATCAAAGCCTCACTAATCTTCTTCTGTTTGCTCCAAAGGGGAGGATTTCTTCTATCTTGATTAGGACGGGGAGCATCATTAGGCCATTTTTCTACATTAATTCCAAGTTCATGCCAGAAAAAATCCAATGGATTCTTTTTGTAATTTTTAAAAAAATTGATTTGCTCCTTCAAAGCTTGTTCAGTTAATTGGTCTGGAATAAGACTATCAAAATTAATATTACCAAGGTCAAGGGAAGGCTTAAAAAGTCTCCCTGTTTTCATTTTTATTTCCTGGTGTTGTCTTTTTTTCAAACGTGTCATAAATTCATGCCATCATTCTTAATAAAAGATTCTTTATCCAACATAAAGTCCAATATACAAAGGTAATTGAACCTAAAATTGTCATAAAAAGAAGAGGTTTATTACTCACCCACAACTTTTCCAAATCCCATTTCATTATCAAAATTTTTCTTTCACACCAACGTAGAAACCGTTCATGCAAAAGCATTTTTGCATCCAAATAATAAAATTCCTTTTCAGGATAATCTGATTTCTTTTGTTCCATGGCAAATGTGGTTTTCAGTAAGAATTTCTTTTGCTTTTTCGAGATAATCTCCGGTCTCTTTATTAAAATCCTCAAAATTCATAAAAGAGGATAATTCTGTTCCACATTCTGAGCATTTTCCAGTAATTACTATCCTAACTCTAGGCCAATCAATAACCACGTATTAATCTCCATCTTCCAACTTTCATCCAACCTTCTTTCATTAACTTTGCTTTTTCTTCTACTACTAAAACTATTCCGAAAAGGATTCCTTTAGTTACTAAACTTAAACCATCTCCCAAAATACCTCTAGTAGTTAAATGAATCATTTTAAATCGCTTTCATTAGATAACTAGTGCATTTTGCAGCATCAAAGGTCGCTGCCATTAAATATTCAGCAATTGGGTTGACATCATCCTGAGCATTTGAACCGTTCCCATAAATTCTAACTGTAGCGGAAATTAAATTACCATTATCATCATAAACCTGGTCTTTTAATCGAAAATTTTCATGAGCCAATCCTAATAATCTAAACATAGCAAAACCAAAAGAACCAGAAATTTGATGTCCTGATAAAGGTTCATCCATTACTGCACCAGCTATTTCAGATGGAGGGGGAACATCAATACTAGGAATAATATCTAAATAGCCTGCCCTTTCTTCAGTAAGACGACTTTCAAGACTATCTATTTCAGCTAATTCTGGGGTAAGTTCTGTTCTGACTATTGGACCAATATCTTCCAGATTCGGAGCCAGATACTTCCGGGGAGTAATTAAAATAAATTGGTCGTTTCTTGCTGGGGCATAACTAAATGGAGTCTCAACAGTCACTTCCTTGGTATTACCATTATAGTTTTTAATGCCCCGAATCTGCCCTTTACATTGGCCAGAGAACATTAAAATTCCGCATCGATCCCAAAAGCCATTGGCTGTCTCGTTCAAATCAGTAAGGAATTTCATCACAGTAGCACCATCGTCCTGAACTGTTCCTCTTTTGACCTCGACAGCGTTCAGGATTCGACTTACTAAGTCTCCATAAGAGCCAGGAATTACATGACCAGATGCAAGTTCATCCCAAACAGCATTAGCCACCTCCTCTGCCGTTACTCCTCCAGAACCTTCCAATAAAGCAGCGGAAGTATCTGATTCATATCCCACATTCACGAAAGTAGTTGGTTGAATAGGAGATATGGGAGAACCACCAGCATCGAAGGCAACCAGGTTTCCCCCGACGAGAGAACAATAGGTCCATTCGGCCCTTGCCTCAAACCCCACTTTGGCATTGAGCAGGGTAATGGTCAACCCGGTATAGCGACCCGGCCCCAATAGAGATTTGCCAACACCCTCAATGATTTCCGGCTCATCTATGGCATCAACTTCAGCAGCCAAAGACCGTAGGGTGTCATAAAGGTCTTGCATGGTTAATTCAATTGATGGAGCAGCCACCGTAATAATCCTTGGGGAAGCTATCCAATCAATGCTTATGTCGTCCCTGATGGGCATTTGGTGGCCTCAATCCCTCGCAATTTTTGTCTATTTGGTCTGCGAGTTCTCGTAACTGAGAAGCATCAAAGGTGCCATGAAGCTCCACCCACGCCTGGCCCCGGTAAAGAGAGCCAATCTTTGGTTTAAGATGGTAGCCATCCAGTTCGTCAGCCATTAGGTCGCCTGTGGGTCGGTCTGGAGAATCGGGGTTACTGCCAAGCCAGAAGCCCCGAAGGAAGTATCGAGGGTGAAATCTTTGTACCCATACTTCCGAACCCGGGCTTTAACATCGAAGGCTCCGGTATAGATAACATTGTCAGACAATTCTTGAGTGGCGTCCGCCAGGACATCCAACAGGGGTACATAGAGGTCTCCAGACTGGCCGGTCGGATCCGGAGTCACGCCAGTAAAGGTCGAACCGGAGAAACCAGTGTAGGCAAACACAGTATCTCCAACCCGCAAGGAACCACTCTGGGGAACTTTGTTGGCGTTAATTGCGCCGGTGCAGACGATGGTATTGGAAGTCACATGGTCGATGGTGTATTGATTTTTGATGATTGAAGTACCACTTCTCTCAGCTACCAGAATGCGGCACCCAGACAGATCGGCATGGGCCACAGAGACCTTCTGAAGGCTGGGCGGAATCTGCTGATCGCCGTCAGCATCAATCAACTGGAAGGTGGCCGCAGCATAATTGGTGACCCACACGCCCCTGGCACCAAAGAATGTGCCACCAGCAAAGGTACCAAACGGTGCCTGTTTGACATCGGTGTAAGTTCCTTCAATGCAGGAACGATATTCCTCACCAGCATCAGCGTTAAGGGTAATCTCGGAATTATGCCTGGCAGCATATTTCAGAAATTGGTACACCTGTTGCATGGTGCGTCCGGCACAGTTGATCTCCACTTTGTAAGGCTGAGGTCCGGCGCCGTTGTTCAAATCCCGGCTGATGTCCCCAAAGGCGATGGTAATATCATCGTATGCAGCGATAACCTCGGTGAACGCCGTAACTGCATCATTGGTGGTCGTGGTGCCGGTGTCACCTGCGGTGCGGCTGGTCCGCTCTTTGATGGTTTCAGAAACTTCAAAGATACCCTCAACCTGACAGAGGTAGAGCCTGCTGTTGGCCACATCCACATACTGGATACGACCACTGGCTGTGGAAGTATTGCCGTAGGCATAATTGCCAGCGTCGAATCCAGTCACAGAGGCCACATGCAGATAAATATCGCCGGTCAGGAGATAGTTCAGGTCTTGGAAGGTGTTGATACCAACCGGGTTTCGACCGCCTCCAGAAAGGTCCACGAAATTATGGTCATAAAGGCAATCAGAATCTCGGGACATGACCAGGACGTTGCCGCTGTCTATCAGGACACCTCCGGTCTTGACCAGTATGAGAATATCTATATTGCCAGGCTCCCACCAGGGAGTCACCTCAGCATCGCTCTGTATCAGATAAATCATGCTGGAACGGTACTGATCACCGATGGAATACAAGTTGGCCCAAAGTTCGTCCCCATCAGCGGACTCAATGGACCCACCTTTCAAAAACTTAAAATCTGTAGTGGGGGCACCAAACGCCCAGCCGTTAATAAACCTGAACACGGTCGGGGTATCAGATACGAAAGCATAATCATCATCCATCTGAGCTTGAGCCGCAAACTTCGCAGCCAGCCATTGGAAGAAAGCCAATACTGTAAAGACTTCAGTTCCACTTGTATGTGAAACAGTCTTGGCAGTATAATTAACAGTCCAGTTGGTTTCGAGTGACATAAGCCATTCCCTCCATTAAGTTTGCTGTGGGTCAACCACCAAAGTAACTGGCAACAAAATATTAACTGAGCTAATATCAATTAGCATTTTAAAGTTTTTGTAACCATATTTTCTAACTCTCCACCTAGCTCCAGAAACTGCCGACCCGGTATAACTTGTGGAAATATATCCATCTCCATAAGTCGGGTCATAAGCTGTCTGCCCATTCAGAATAAAAGGTGATTGGTCATTATCATCTATGTAAGCATAACAACCATTAATACCATTACCAGCTTCGTCCTTAACCAGCATTGCTAAGGTGATGGAAGCTTGAAGGGTAGTTGTCCCTGGAGGAACGCCAGTCTCCTCATGAGTTGTTGGGTCAGCACCATTAACTTTATTAACTACAACGGCAGCACTACTTCCAGAGTTTCTAACATCTTTGGTATTGTTATAAAACCGCATATTGTCAAAAGTGTATGTCCCAGCAGCTGGAATATGAGTTGCAGCAGGATTATTAATAAAATTGCAATTTTTAACCTTATGGGATTCACTTGAAATCCTCAAACCTTTATCATCAGCCTGCACAATATTAGAGTTCTCAAAAACACAAGTATCAGGTAGGATTTCCCCACACTGGTTAAAAGTACAGTTTAAAACTTCCCGCCCTGATGCGTCAGCAGGCAAATAAACATCGCCAGCATTGTTAAAGATACTTCCATACAATTTGAGAATATCAATATTGGTATCATCTAAATCCAAGAGATATGACTGGACCCCTTTGACAATTACACCGCCATAGCCTTGAGTTCCAGCCTTATTCCCAAATTGAAAATTAATAGTACCTGTAGCATTCCCTTCTATTTTAATTTTGTACAGAGTTGAAGCAACCTTAGGATTATCCACAAACATCATAACCTGGTTAATATCTTTAAAATCTATATTTACCCCAGCTGTGGTGTTGCCAAAAATTAACTCACCTTGAATAAAATAAATACCATTAACCTTACTGACAATTCCATACTTGGCAGCCACATCCGCCGTATAGATATTTTCCCAGGTGATTTGGTCGGCAGCACCAGACGTAATCCTGAGGCCCGAACCATAATGTAAGAAGTCCCAAAAACAGTTGTTGACTGTAGACTTGCCAGTGGTATAAAAGTTTACGCCAATATATCTATGAACTGTGGGGTCATAGGTGCCACTCGAAGGACCATCATTTGTCGCTTCAGCCGAACAGCAATATCGTTGCCAGCCACCAGGATAATTATCAGAACCGCCAATGTAGATGGTCTTATAAGCTCCATTTTTGTCCTCCAGATAAATCCTGAGACCGCCATTGGCCTTGGTATTCAGGGTTGACGTACACATGAACCAGACATAAAAATGCTGTCCTGACATGTTTACGCCATTAACCCCCCCTTGGTCAAACTTGGCAACTGTACCGAGAGTCGCAGAAATCTTAAGGGCTAAACACCCTACACCCTCAAGCATTTTCTCAGTATCAACGGCTCCGCTTGACCATCCAGTTGTGGCGTCGCAGTTGCTAATGGGAGTCAAAAGAGCGGTGAGGGAGATTGCCATGAACTATCCTTGTTTGACAAGCCTATCATAAAGACAGGCATAAGCAACAGCATCAGCCCAGAGATTTTCTACTTTTGGAATTGTTACCCAGGTTTTGTTTTCTCTGCCAGGGGTTATCTTAGGGCCAAAATCTCCACCAAAAACATAAACCACATCTTCAGGATGCTGAAATTTCGGAAGTTCTATTCCTTTAACCCCAATTTCTTCTAAAGATTTAGCATTTTCCAGATAGACAAATTGAACAGTTGGATAAGTCCTCTCAATTTCTTCCAAACTATTATATGCCTCAAAGATAATCCCAGAGTCAGCATTCTGGAAATATTGAAGAATATGGAATCTAGTGCGGTCAACTACAAAAAGAATGGTAACTCCAAGATTTCGTAAGTTGAATATCCAACGGTCAAGGACATTCTCAATAGCGCCTGTTCGTAATGACATGGCATTTGATACTGTATCATCCAGAAAGAAAACAACTGCAATCATTTTAACCTCCGAGCCTATGGGCCATTTCAGCCCTATCCCGTAAAGTGATAGTAGCTTCGACCCTATCCTTCCAGATTTTTGGCAGTCGATTTTTAAGCCAGAATAGAACAGCAGTTGGATTAGCAGGTTGGTGCTTATTACTTGTCTTGATTTTCTTTCCTATTAAAGTTTCAGCCCTCAAACCATTTTTCTCATTTACTAAAAATTCCTCTTCCACCGTAATTTCTTGAAAATTATAACCCAAAGCCAATTGATACAAAGACATTTGTACTTGCTGGTCAGGTTTCCGTTTTCCCAAAGTCAATGCTTCTCTGAGTTTTGGGTCTCTCTGAAGATGGGTCTCAAAGGTATTTTCATTCATATTGAGACATAAGGCAATCTCATGGTTGAACAAACCCATCTCAGCCAATAGCCGGACAAGAAAATACCGACTAATCTTAATTTCTTCCTCAATACCAGCTAAACAAGTAGATGCACCAGGAATATTGTAAACTTCTGGAACAACACTATATTCTCGCCGTTTTAATCTACTCATAACTGTCCTTTCTAAATGTATCCCATTGATTTGGCAACTGCTTTGGTCATTCCTTTCGGAATGGAAACCTTTTCTTTCTTTTTCTCCGCAATTGCAAGAACAACTGCTTGATTACAGGAATAACAAGGAAAATCAGGGAGACAAAAGATACTTAATTGATTATCAATGCAATCTTGGGGTTTTAATTCCGTCCTATAGCCGTCACAGAACATAAGACACCGAGAAGGATAGATTTCCTACTCTATAAATGGGCAATTGCATGATTGTCAAGCGTTTTCTTTCTTCCATCTTAACACATTTCATAATATTTTATTTTCCTATAAAATTACTATTTTCATCGTATAATAATAAAGAACAATATCTTTATCTAGTTTTGTAACAAAACTACACAGGTAAGAAGCCCGTGGCCATCACTAAATTATTTTCACAGCAGAATCTTCAGCATCAAGAAGTTTGGTATCAGTTGGACACAGGTTGGGGCTGTGGTGGAATCTGTACAGTAAACAGAGTTATCACAAAAACTGCACCAATCTTCAAAAGATTCAGAGGCCAAACCCTACTTATGCTTCCTGTGCAATACAGAATAACTAAATTAAAGGAGAATTAAATGGATACTACAGCATGGGATATTTGGGAGAAAGATTTCAAGAAAGGGGACGAAGTAATCCTAATTGATGATAACACCATGTTTGATTGGGGAATCCTGGACTACAATGACAAAGAAGTAATTCTTTCTTCTGGCAAACGTCCTGCCCGTCATTATCCACATCACAAGATTGTGTTTATCTGCCATGATGGCTTCCCAGTCAGAAAGTTTCTTGGCCCCTGGCCGCATGAAACCTTTGATGCCCAACTAATCCCTGAGGTCATGCGGGCTGCCCTCGCCAGCGAAAATGAAGACTATCTGAAAAAAGAATTAAAATCCATCGAAAAAGCTGCCGCCAGTTTAGGTATTACTGAAAAAGCCTTCTATGACCATCCAACAGTAATATCTGCATTAGAAATCATGAAACAACTATCTAGTCCTTTTGTTACACTTGCAAAAACAATCAAAGATACAATCAAAGAAAAAGAACGTAAACGGATATTTTATGGTCATCCAGTTGAGTTCAACCCTATCTCAGTACAATTATTCAACCCAGGCAATTCAACTACCTGGTTTCATTCCAATCATCCACAAGAAGAAGTCCTCCGGATGGTTGCCCACAATGGACTTATCGGCCAACTTTGGGATTTAGAAGGAGTTTATCATTTTGAAATGTAAAGAATGCAATAATGAAATCACTGAGGAACAAAGGATAACAATTGAAGGAATGGAAGACCTTTGTTATTCCTGTTATAAAAAACGCCCTAAGAGAATTTGTATTGACTTTGATGGGGTGATTGCTCAATACTCAGGCTGGAAAGGACCAAATCATTTTGGTGAACCATTTCCTGAAACAAAAGACTTTCTTGACCAACTACATAATGAAGGTTATGAAATACATATCCATACTACCAGAAGACCTCCTGATGTAATTGCTTGGATTCAAAAATATGGTTTTGCTAAAAACTATTTCATCCATGTAACCAACACCAAGATACCAGCAGTTGCCTATATTGATGACCGAGCAATTCTTTTTGTGGCAACTTCTCTTATACTTTAATTCATCTAAAGAATTTCACTCCTTATTGGAAAAAAGATAAAATAACCGAATTTAGAAACCACATAGAACAAATGTATCAACATTGTCCAACTAATTGCGGTTCTGGCTTTGATGAAATACTTTGTTATGAATTACATACCCAACCAATTAATCCCAGAATGACGCATAAAAGCTTTAATGGGGGATATAATACCGGATTAACCTTTAAAGAACTTGCCCAGAAATGGGGAATTACTCTTCCTTTCTTGGGTGAGTTAATTGCTGACCATTGTAAGAAACTATAAAGAAGAATGGAGTTGTTATGCAGGAGCCTTTAATTATTATGATTCCAGGGTAGCCTACGCCAGATAAGTGTATTAGGATTACAGTTCCTAATCATCTGCGGTTACTTTGGATAAAAGATGAAAGAGCCTGGGGTTTTACTCCTGTTCCCGGTTATACATATCGTAGACTTGGTGGTCAAACTGAATGTAAGTTTGAGATTATTGATAATAAACCCCTTATGGCTATACCATTTTGAACTATAAAGGACAAACCCAATGCCAAGACTAAGTGATTCCATCACCACTTTGGAAGAATGTAAAAAAGAACTTGACACCCTTGAACAAGACTACAATAAACAAGCAAAAGCCATCAGCCTGGTTAAAAACCTAATAGCTGAATTTTTCACTTTCAGTTGGTCTAAGAGAGGAAGAAAACAAACAATAAGATTCTTATGGAGACTTTATAATATCTTAACCCTTAGTCCCTAAAATTTCTAAAAAATTTTCTACAGATTTTTCCCCTAATTGTTTTTCCTATTTCAAATTTCCAGGAGGAAAAATTTATGAGTAAAGTTATTCTTCCAGTTTTAATCAAAGCAAAAGGGCCAGATGATTATTACATGATGGATTCCACTTTAACATTATATGAAACAAAAACTATAGGACGTGATGGTAGTAAATTAGTGGTCTTGGAGTTTGAAGGTAAAGTAATTTATGTTCCACTTGAAAAATTACAGAGAGCATTATCAATCTTTTAATACAGCCAGAAAGAGAAGTAATGGGATGGGGTATCCCAGGTGGTTGGAAAAACTCTAAAAATTGGTCGTGCCGGATACGGGGACAGTCGACGTTATTTTTCTTTTTTTATGAATTGCTAGGTATATTGGCATAAGACAATAAAAAAAACACGTTACTTGACAAGTAACTATCAAGTAACGTGTTATTATTGTTATTACTTGTTGTTGTCATTATTGTTCAATTGTTTTAGTTCGTATTGTAATTGTGCAATGTCGAGCAGATACTTAACTCTCATTGCGTCGCAAGCAACTTTTGCCAGATATGATAAATCAGATAACTTCTGACTTATCATAAAACGCTTGACTGTGATATGCATTGTAATTTACCTCAGAATAACTTGATTGATAACATCACTCAAGTTATTATTAATGTAAGTGTAAATTGCATAGATAACAGAAGCATAAACGCAAGCAAAGACAATTCTCATTTTTGTTTACCTCACATTATTAAGGCAATGTTATCATAATAACTAACATTGCCTTAATAATTGTTTGATTGTTAATTGCCGAAGTTAATATGACACGTTGCGTCATTTATTACTGAGTAAGTACGCATTGCAACGTACTCACTAAGTAATACTTTGTTGCCATCTTTCTTGACAACATGAGGCAACGTTGTAACGTGTTTGACTTGATAGAAGTAATAAAGATGATCATACAACAATTGAAAGTCATCTTTATTACTCTTATTCAAGTTACGTTGTAACTTTCTTTCAATATTGCGGCAAACATCTTTGACATTGACATTCGCTGCAACGTTGACAAGCAAGTTATCTTTTTCAAGTGTAACTTGCTTTTCTTGCTTCTTTGCCTCTGTTGCTTGCTTCTTTTCTTGCTTCTTTGCTTTGCCAATTAATTTCTCTTTTTCTTTTTCAAGAGAATTAATCTTGTTGTTGATTACTTCTACTTCACGTTGCTTTGACATTGCCTTGCAACGTTGCATTACTTCACTTGTTTTCTCTGCATCTTTACTCATTACATTTACCTCACATTGTCTTTAGTTTGCTATTGTTATTTGCGTATGTAATAGCATCATACATGCACAATGCAAACAACAAGATTTTTTATCTTTTGCATTATCGCTCTTTAATTATCAAAGAATTGAACTTCACTATATATATATGCAATACACTTGCCAAAATTGCTTGAATAAGTGTTTGATATTATTGATAAAATTAGCTTAATTTTCAAGCTATCTTTTGTTATGTTCAGTCATATAAACATATAATAAGATATGAAAAGATATACTCTATTTTATCAGTAATATCAAGCATTTATAAGTTCAATTCTTTAAACGTAAAACCGCTCAAAATTCAATTATTTAAACATGTTTTTCACATAATCACATAATCAACATGTTTTTACAATTATGTAATATCAAAACGTCAAAACCTTACATAAACGTCTATACTTTATTTTATACAGATAGAGAAAAAGTGTAAAGTAAACCGTAAAATTTGACATTGTGAAAAGAAATATTTGTAAAGGATAAGTGTAAAATTCTTGCTTTACACTTGATTTTACACCTTCTCAAAAAGAGAATTTTTCTCATTCTGAGATAACTAACCACCCGGGCGGCGGTCCCCGCTTAGAAGGGCGGCGGTCCCGGCTTTAACCTTTAACCTTCCGGTAGGCTAATAATTAATCTTCTTGGCTGGTCGGCGGTGACGGTTCAGAATTGGTAAGGTTGGTTTGGCGGTTTTTATTCTATTTCTGTTCTTCCTATTCCGTCTCCATATAAAGACCGATAATAGTAGTAAGGAATACTTGAACTTACTCTCCACGAATGACATTCCGGGCACCTTTCAGGTGCAGCGTTTCGGTCATTAGAGGGAGTTTCCTCAGTCCATGTATGATTACATTCAAGGCATTGGTTGTCTCTATAATAGGTTGTCATGTTATTCCCTCTTCAGTTGGTCAATCTGTTCATTTCTTATCTTGACTAAAGCCTCTCCCAGAGCCAGCCGCAGCTTCCTAACTTCTAGGAGCGAGGGCTTTTCTCCGATGAACTCGACCAGTTCATCATCAGCGTATTGAACCATCTCCCGAGCCTGCAAGAGAAATTTGCAGGCTGTGTCATAATGCCGACTGACTTCGAGACCTTCAAGAGAATATCCCATTTTATCCTCCGGTTATCTGCTTTAAGATTAGAGCAGCACCCACATACTTTGATTGCCACTCATGCCGAAATGGGCTTCTGACTAAGAGAGCCCGACGGTTGATAACGATTGTTGGCCTTAAAGGCAAGTGATAGGTTTCAAGGCCATTGCGATGATTAGCGTGATGATAAATTTCTTTCACAATTTCACCCTGAAAGTTCTGAGCGCAAGCGCACATGAACTTTGGTTCCTCACACTCTGGGCATCGGCTTACGTCTTGCATCTGACCTCCTTGCTTTGTCTTTTTATCTTTATTATATCATATTATATCAATAAAATCAGTAAGTTCCATCATAATCCTGGTTGTTTTTGACGAATCCTGGATATGATAGAAACCTCCCGGGAGGATGAGAAAAATCATGGCTTCTTTGTAAACTATTTAAAATAATGGAATGTAGATTTCATGGAGTTAAAAAAATTTTCGGAGCGAAGATAGTTTTTGAGTACGCACTACAAAACTAACCTCCCGGCTGGATAAGGCTTATAGCCCAAGTCCTTCCGGTAGGAGAACCTATAGTCCTGGTAGTTGGAAAGTCTATGCGGAAGGTCGGCGGTCCGGTGGGAAAATGGTTAATGGTGGTGGTAGAGGTGGACTGGAAATGGTAGTGGCTGGTTGGCCGGTTCGGGAATCCTTCCCATGGTGGTTGGCTCGGCGGCTGCTGTGAGATTTTTTGGATTCGGCGGGCCCGTCATGGAGCCTGGGTCATTTCTGTAAATCCGTGACAACCATCTATCCTATAGTACCCATTCTATATCCAAACAGGCTGATTCTCTTTCTTTGCTTTTAATTTAATCTGAATGGGAAAGATTTTAAGGTATTTTCTACCTGGGAAACGCTTAAATCCAAAAAAATGAACACCACGTAAAAAACTTCTTTACACCCTCTTTTGTTTTGTGATAGCATGAAAAATGACCCGAAAATATCAATGTTTCTGGAAGAAACAAGGCTGTGAAAACCATCGGGAATATAACCAATAACCAAGTCACCCTGGATAATGAAAGGAATGCGAAAAAACGCAAGCAATTTATAATGGTCTATGATAGAATAATAGTGCAATGAAAGAAGAAATTAGACCAACGGCCAAGAGAAATTTATGAAAATCATTCGTTTCCAACGCCCCAAGCCCGACATGAGAGATGTCAAGAAATGTGACTCATGTGGAGGAGGGGTGAATTTCCATTCAACCAATCATGCTTTTTATCTGTGTTCTGGCTGTAAGAACACAGTTGACGCTCGGCTTAAAAATGGTGGGATTGATACTAAGGGGTTCTGGAAGACAGTTAATCCTATAGTTCAGACAGTCCCGAAAGTGTTTAAACCATACAGGCCGAGAAAAACAAGAAAGTGTGTTCACACCGCTTTCGCTTGCAGCATAGCTGCCCCCAAGTAATCTGCTCTATTTGGGAGAGAAAGGTCTTTGACAATTAGGCACAGAGGGAGTTATCACACTCCAGAGAACGTGTAGAGTTACTGGAAGAGAAGTAACTGACAGGTCTCGTCCAAAAGTGAAAAAAGATAGACTGGGGGTGATAGTCGGAGCTATTGCTGAGGTCTATGACTTGGTGAAACGAAAGGGTTGTGCTGAGTAGGATTAGCCAGGTTGCTGATTCAAGGCCAGAAAAATTGATGCTTGGGAGAGAAGCAGGAAACTGCGAATCGCCGCACATGCATCTGCAAGGCTTAGAATCGTTAGGATTGGTAGTGTGGCTGATTACAAGTGTAGGCCAATTCTAACAGTTGCTGGTGCCGAAAAGGTCAACAAATCATCGGGAAAATTAATCGCAGATGGGTTGACTGAGTAGGGAGAAACTTGCAGGAAGACAAGCGTTAAGGAGATGCCTGATAGGCCGCCCGATGTCGAAGTTTCGCATTGGTTGAGAGCGCTAGTGAGCCTCCCTAAACAACTAACCCATTTGCGTTAAGCAGATGGTCGGCTTGAGACATGCAAACTAAAGCGGCTGGTGCTGCTGGCGGTAGTCTTGTCAGCGGTATCAGCCGCTTTCTTGTTTGCCTCAGGTGAACAGAAAAATATCTTAAGGAGGACAAAATGGAACTTGTAAGGGTCAAAAGTTACGATGAGAAAGAAGGGAAGATTCCACCAATCAGGGCAATTCGAGCAGTTACTGGTTGGGGGCTGAAGGAAGCCAAAGACTTTGTTGAAACTTTACCCCAATCCTTAACTGTCAAAGGCATCGAGCAGATTGTCACCCTTGCCAAAGGCGGATTGGATGTTGAGGTCACTGAGGTTCAAGAAGCTCTTTGGGATATCCTACTCAAGGCTGCAAGACAGGCTTTGAATGAAAACCAGGCTGACTTGGCCTATGACATTTTAACCCTTTGCAGAAAGTATGACTTCTTTTAAAAAGGAGGACAAATGACTAACAAGGAATTTGCCGTGAAAGACCAGGTTTTCAGGAAGGCTTGTGAGTTGACCATCATCAACAATAAACCCCTACCTGCTCCTGCTCGGCAAGCCTCAAAGTATCGGCGTGGTCTTGGGGTGGCCTTCAAGATGAAGACTATGGCGGTCAAAACTTTGGCAGAGGAGAAGAAAAAGACAAACAAAAAGGTTGTCAAACCAAAGGAGTAAAGATGAAAGAAGGCAACAAGGTTCACGTTGATACTGACAATAAGGAATGGGGTCGTGTAGCCTCAGATGGGATTATCATAAGGGTTTATAAAACTACTTGTCTTGTGCAAGTAGAAACCATTCGAGCCTGTCTCATTATCCCTAAAGAGGATATTAATCCGAAGGAGTAAAAATGGAAAATGAGGGCTGGAAAATCGCTGCCGCCAATGAAGTTGACTATATCATGGAAGAGGCGGCAAAATTAAATCAAGGCTTAACTGCTTATTATCGGCGGAAAGTGCCGAATAAGAAGCCTTGGTTAACTCGTATGACTTTGGATGAAAGGACAAAGTTACGTCGGATTCTTTCTGGGAATATCCAGAATAACTGGTATCATCTCGGAGAGAAATTAACTTTACTTTTCTCTGGCAAGGTTTATGGGCCGGATAAACACAACATGTTTTTAAAATCCTACTGCATTTTGCACAATGACGTGAAGGATGCGGCCTTGATTTGCAAAAACCTTGAAGCCCAATTCTTTGGCAAGGTGAAATGCTTCTGCATTCCTTACATTGAACGGCCTTGGACTGATAGGCCGTACACTTGGATTCGGGTGAAGGTTTTGTTCAATAACTAAAAAGGAGTCCAACATGGCTAACTCAGAGGAATATTGGGTGGAAAAATACAAGGAAGAAGCTGAAAAGGTAGTTGAAGCCCATTATATCATTGGCTGGCTATCTGGTCAACTCAAGGTTTGGCATGGGTATTCGGATGAGCAAATTGAAAAGCTCATTTCCGAAGGAATACAATCATACCATAAACTTCGTGAGGAAAGACAACATGGAAAAACATTTGGAGAAGGAGCTGAAGAGGGTAAAGCTGACTTTGGAAAAGCTCCAGAGGAAGCTGAATCGGGAACAGGAGCGTAAACTGGATAAAACTCGGCGGCAAGAACGGGAAATTAAGCAGCGGAGGGCTGTGTAAATGGCTGAGAATGAATTTCTCCAGGAACTACTGGCAATCAAACAGCGGACCGGACATGCCTTCGGCTATGAACGCAAGTTGGCTGAAGAAGAAGGCGGACACGGGTTCTTTCTTTATCGCCTTATCACTCACAGTGGGGTTGCCCACACAAATTGGGTAACAAAAGAGGCGATGCAGAATTATCTTCGGCGGAGAGCAGCAGGGAAATAAGGAGGGAAAATCATGGAACTCACTTATTTGGTTTTCTTTCTGTTCGGGATTTTGCCTTGGGCTGACAATGCCAGGGTAGTGTTTTGCTAAACAGAGTAGGAAATGCTCTGGAACTAACGAAAAGGAGGATTCATGGACGCAGAAGGCAGAGTCATTCCAGTGGTTGAAGATGACCAAGGAGAAGGCATGAAAAATGAACTTGCACCAGAAGTGGCGGAAGAAGTTGGCAGATTCATTCCTGCTGCTAACAAAAATGTAAGTCACCTTCTGAAAAAGAAGGAGAAGAACCGCAAACGCAACAAAATGGCGGCCAAATCTCGCAAAAGAAACAGGGGATAAACATGAAAAAACCAAGAAGGATTCGTGAAAAACCATACTGTACAAAATGTATCCACAAAGATGTTTGCGGCATATATGATGCCCTTTTCGAGGCCACAGTCTACATGGATAAGTTCGACGATTACCTGGCTGAAGGGTATGAAGATGAACTTTTCTATATGCTGGCAGACAATTGCAATAAATACAAACCAGAGGAGGTGATTGAGGAATGAAAAATTAGTGCAAGGGAGCACCAATTGAATTAGATGCAGGTCCTCACATTGTTTGGCTGTTGAAGGCATGGAGGAGATATTTAATAGGAATATATCTTCTCCATCCTTGAGCAATCAAACTGCTCCTTGAGTAAGTGGTTGCCAATTCCAAAAAGGGAGGTATCACAGAATGGCTAAGGCTAAAAAGAATGACAAGAAGGCGAAAAAGGCGAAGAAGAACGTGGCGGCCGAGCCGGCAGTGGTGGCGGTAGTCGAAGAGGTCTTCGGTGCCGAAACTGTCTCTCCGGCAGTTGTGGCCAACAGCATTGGTGAAAGCTCTCCGGCCATGGTGACCTATGCAAACAAAGGCAATGGCGGAAGCCCTGAGGCCGAGACAAAGAAGGCCGAAACTTTCAATCGTAACGGGGTGGATGCTCTGATGACCGCCGGCTTGCCGGGGAATGACACCCTCGTGATTGACACGACCAAGCCTGCGAAAAAGTCTCGGATTGCCTTGACTGGCGGTTATCGGGGCACAGTTCGGGAGATGATTCTTGCTGGGAATACCGGCGAGGAAATCATCAAGAAGATTGCTGGAATGTATGAGGCCACCGGCCAGTCCCATGAGTACGGCATGAACCGTGGCAAGCGCATTTTGCAGGACATGCTGCGGGATCAAAAGCGGGGAATCTTTGGCGTGCAGGAGAATGTCACCGCCTAATCCAGCTCACTAATTCTCTGGGGCTACTCAGTTAGCCCCAGAGAGCTTTCAAGATGGCTACGGGGCATTTCCCTTCGTCAGAGATAAGGTTCTCTGAGAGTGCAGGAGCTGATTTTACTCCTGCACTCAATTGAGCATCTTATTTTAAAGGAGGAAAGATGGAGAAGGAACAAAAAGAGTATTGCGCCATCTTTACTGGAAGCCCTGAACCTGGGGACTGGTCTGTTGAAGATCAGGTGAATATCTGGTTGGGGACCACTGGAAAGAATGTAGTGGTTGTTGACCGCTTGATGGGTGTAACTTCGGGAATAAACTCTGAAGGACGTCCTTACGTCAATACAACCATTGCCTTATTCTTTCAGCCGCTGGTCTCACTCAAATAAGGAGGAATGAAATGGCAGAAAGTCTATGGCCTAAAGAAATTGGAGGCATATCAGCCAGATTGGCTGCGGAGAGAAAAGTGGAACACATTCTCGAAATGTCTTTTGACCACACCGCAGCCATGATAAGCCTGCTCAATGCAGAGGCGGATGAACTGGTGGCAATATCTTCTTCACATTCCATCTATCATTCAGGCAGGCTTGTTTTGAGGGCAAATATCCAAAAACTGGTTATGAGTTTGGAAAAACTAAAGGAGGGAAAAGGCGACAAACTGGACAAGTTCCAGAGAAAATGTCAGGAATTTGGCATCTAAAAGACCTTAGATAAAGGTCTGATTAACCCAAAAAGGAGGTTTCACTATGGCAGAAAAGTTACCGATTGTTTGTATGCAGGTCAGAACCAAGAAGTGGCCTGGGCAGACAAAACTAAAGGCCGAAGACATCGGGCTGGATGAAGATGATGTGGCTGAAAATGTAGTTCTCGGTCATAGAAAGCTTTATCCTGATGAATGGCGGACTCGGTTCAATTCCATTCATCAAAAGGCTGTTGCTTTTCTGAACAAAAACAGCCTGCCTTTCATTCTTGACACAGTTCGGGCGGTGCCAAGAATGAGGATTGATAAAATCGTCGGCGGTCTGGCTGCATTCAAAAACCAATACATGAATGCAGTGGATGAATTTTTGGCCGATGTGGATAACATTCGGGTGAAGATGTTAGAAGATTTTCCTGACACCTTTAAACCTGAAGACATTCCAGAAAGGGCCAAACTTCGTGAGAAGTTTAAAATGTGGTGGTTAATCTTTGAAGTAAAAGGACCTGATACCACGCAATTGGAACAGGATGAATTGATTTCGGCTTATCATCAAGCCCAACAAGAAATCAATGAAAAACTGGCCCAATTCGTGGAGGAAAGTGTCATCCTTTTACGGAAAAAGATTTCCCAAGTCGTGGAGGGTTTACGGGACAAGCTGACAGAGGGGAAAATCGTCAAGAATACCTCTCTGGAAAGTGTCCGTAGTGTTCATGACTGGTTCAAGGAACTCAATGTTTTCGGAGACAAGAGCATTGATTCAGCCTTGGAAAAACTGAAGGCGGCTTTGCCTGAAGATGCAGCCTTCTTCAAAGGCAACAAAGAATTGCAAACCAAGATTTCTGAGTTGGCGGATGAAGTTGCAAAGAAGGCTGCTGACTTGGATGACTTGGGAGAAATTACTGGCAAGTATATCAGAGTGGTCGAAGTTGAGGAAGCGGCATAATGCCAATCCTTTACTGGTGTATCCGAAACACCAAAACAAAAGACTACTGGAGCAACGAAACAGGCTGGACAGAGTTTCCTGAACTCTGTACCCTTTTCACAAACTCCATGAAGGAGAAAATTCCTCATATTCCTCTTGATGGAAAATGGGAAGAATTTTCTCCCCCAGCTAATCTCTAGCGGTCGTTGAGGCAAGGTGCAGCCGAAGTATGGGCTGTCACTTTGCTTGAGCGTAACCCGCTCTATGGGTAATTAAAACCCCAATAAAAAGGAGGTTCGCTATTATGGAAAACGGAGATGGCGGCGGTTTCTTAAAACCTTATGCCAGAGCAGTTTACCCATGCATTTGGGTAAGAACCGTCGAACCAGAAAGATTTATTGAGTCGGCGGTAGAGGAAATGAAAGGCTTCCGAACTTGTGTCACTTGGGACTACAATCGTGGATTCCGTCAAGAACCTCATGATGGAATGGAAAGATTTAACTTTTCTGTGGGAGAATTGAAGCCAAGGCTTTTTGTCAAAGCAAATCCAGAACAGGTCTTAACTCGGGCCGCATCTGGGCCGGAAAAAGCTGTTTGGTTTTTGATGAATTATCAATGGGATATTGAGGCCCCAACGGTAATTCAAGAGATTTTGAATCTCCTTCCCCTTCTCAAAACCAATAAGATAATGCTTTGTGTAGTGTCACCGGTATTGAAATTGCCGGTAGAACTGCAAAGAATCTTTACGGTCCTTGATTTTTCTTTGCCTAGCAAAGGGGATTTAAAAGTAATCCTCGACCGCTGTTCGCAAGGAAATAAAATTGAGGTCAAAAACGAGAAGGAAATTTTGGAAGCATCTTCTGGCTTGACTTGGGAAGAGGCTGAAAATGCTTATACTCTTTCCATTGTCAAGTGCAAGGATTTTAATGCTCGGTATATTACTGAGCAAAAGGCGCAAATGATAAAGAAGTCAGCGGCTTTGCGTCTTGCCCATTTCAAAGAGACCTTTGAAGACATTGGAGGTCTTGATAACCTCAAGAATTGGTTGTTAAACAGATTTATTAATCGTCAGGCCGATTTGCCTTGGCGGGGAGTGCTGCTTTTAGGCGTTCCTGGCACAGGGAAATCTACTCTGGCAAAAGCATTAGCCAATGAAGTCAAACGGGCTTGTGTGGAATTAAGCATGGCAAGCATGTTTGGTTCACTTGTTGGCGAAAGTGAAGAAAGGATGAGAAATTCTTTGGATGTAATTGATGCCATGGAACCTCTTATCCTATTCGTGGATGAAGTTGAAAAAGGTCTCGCTGGCGTTGGGTCCGCTCATGAAGGAGACTCCGGCACGACC
>Ga0153915_10000198_pt1 | contig 54020 bp, 35 predicted proteins | sample Opewatmetagenome_2_FD_107003 | JGI IMG/M metagenome (GOLD analysis project Ga0153915, IMG submission 107003) | Freshwater wetland microbial communities from Ohio, USA - Open water 3 Core 3 Depth 3 metaG | ecosystem: Environmental > Aquatic > Freshwater > Wetlands | place: USA: Ohio, Lake Erie...
CCGCCGGTATTCTTGTTCCTGCGGAGAGACCGCCAAAACCATATTGCAAGGTACCCCACTGTGTCGGATACCCCGCCGGAGCAGCCGGCTGATTAATCACGTCGTTGATAAATATATAGGTGTTCGAAACCACGGCACTTACCTCCCCGTTGCTTATACAAGCCGCACTCAACGGCGTTGTCGTCGTAATCTGGATGGGAGTGGTGTATAGTTTTCCGGTGGTTGCTGAAGGCCTTGTGCCATCGGTCGTGTAATAAATGCTGGCGTCTGCGTCTGCAACAGATAATGTGACGGTAAATGGTGAGCTGTAAAAACCGCGGCCAACACTGAAAACGGGGGTCAGCACCTGGGCGCCCAGGGCGTTTCCTGCGCCGGGAGTCGGGGTCGCAAAGTAGGTGTGTTGATTCAAGTAAATACCATAGGATTTGTCGGTTTGTTGAGCTGGAAACGTGGGTGCGTATTCGTAGGAAATAACAGCTGAATCAGCTTCGACGATGGCCAGGTATTCGCCACCTCCGGACAATTTGAAATTTGTATGTAGTTGACTACCAGGAATGGCTCTGTCTTTGCCTGAGGCAATAACAACCAGGTAATTGCCAGCACCGAGCAAAACAGCCGGAAACGTCCATTTTTCAAGATTGCCATCGTTGTCGGTCAGATGCCAGCCGGTCAGGTCAACAGCTGTTTCCCCCGGATTGTAGAGTTCGATCCAGTCGGAATAGTCACCGTCTTCATCCTGAAACCCGGAGCTGTTGAGTGCCAGAAATTCGGTAATTAAAATTTTATGACTGGTATTTGCCCGTAATTGAACAGTGAAAGCTACGGATAAAATAACAAGATACCATTTAATGGATGGTAAATCAAATCTTACTTGTGTCATGGTAATAGTCTGGCTGATAAAGCATGTATACGACGCAAAGAAACTAAAAAAAATGGCATCTGGAATGTTTACTTGGCGTTCTTGAACAATTTACCTGTCTGTTTTGTTTTGAATTTCAATAAGACAGACCAGCATCAGGATGAATAAAATGATGCCAGTTGCTGTTTTTACTACTGATATTTTTTTTAACAGTAATATGTTTTTTTTGCAATGATACCATGACAGAGCATTTTGAAATAACCTTAAAAACACGCGTTGCCGATATTCTACGTTATTATCCTGAACTGGAAGAGTGTCTGATCAGGCTGTCGCCGAGTTTTTATCGGCTCAGGAATCCACTATTGAGAAATACAGTTGCCACAATGACAACTATTCAGCAAGCCGCTATGGTGGCAGGAATTCCTGCTGTATATGTGCTGCAAAAACTCAGAAAAGCCGCCGGGCTAAGTTCTCCGCTAGAAGTTAACGAGGCAATCTCGCCCTATTTATCAGAGTGCCCTAGCTGGATGGAATCTATAACAACATGGAATGATTTGGATATCAGGGCTTTTCTAAATGAAGGAAAGGTACCGTTAACGACCGTATTAACATATTCGGACGAATTAAAACCCAAACAGGCGTTAAGACTGATCAACGATTTTTTACCGGTACCTGTACTGGATCTGTTACATGAAAAAGGATTTCTTATTTGGGCTGAACGGGAAAATGATTTGTATTATGCCTATATTTGTCGGGAAATCTAACCTCTGACCAGTCCAATCAGACCACAATCATGGACAGCTGATGGCCAATGGCTTAATCCTGCATGCAGCGTTCATCTGTCTAATTTTACAAAATCTTTTTAAGTACTCCGATGTGTTTATATGGAGGATATTTGGCCGCCAGATCAAACCACCCGGACGATGAAACTACGGCTCGGTGATGGCTGAATAGATCAAAGCTGCATTTCCCGTGGTATTTGCCCATGCCGCTTTCACCTACCCCACCAAAGGGTAGGTATTTATTGGCAACATGCAGTATGGTATCGTTGATACATGATCCGCCAGACGATGTATGACTAAGTACATAATCGCCTTCTTTCTTATCTCCAAAATAATATAAGGCCAAGGGTTTGTTGTGTGCATTTACGAAAGCAATGGCCTCATCCAACGTAGTGTATTCAAGAATGGGCAACAATGGACCAAAAATTTCTTCCTGCATCAGCATGCTGTCCAATGATGGTTGCTCAATCAATGTAGGAGCGATGTACCGCTGTGATCTGTCGGTTTCTCCCCCCGCTACGATTGTTCCTCCGCTTGTGTTCATCAAGGAAATAAGCCGGTTAAAAAATCGGTCACTAAGGATACGTCCGTAATGAGGACTTGATTGGCAGTTGGTCCCGAAGAATGAGTTGATGGCTTGTTTTAATCCGTCAATCAATGCTTGTTTACACTCTTTTTGTACCAGTATATAGTCAGGAGCAACACATGTTTGTCCGGCGTTAATGAATTTTCCGAAAGCTATCCGTTTGGCTGCCAACTCGATATTGGCCGAAGAAGAGACAATGCAAGGGCTTTTTCCGCCCAGTTCAAGCGTGACAGGGCAGAGGTTCCGGGCTGCCTTTTGCATAATATGCCGACCGGTAGCGGGACTACCGGTAAAAAATAAATAATCGAACTGATAATCCAACAACCAGTCAAGCTCAGCTCGGTCACCTCTGACGACACGGACATAATCACGGTCAAACACAGATTGGATAATTTTTTCAGAAACCACTGCCGTATGCAAAGCCTGGTTAGACGGTTTCACTACAGCACAATTACCGGCGGCGATGGCACCGATTAACGGATTCAGCAGCAGTTGAAAGGGATAATTCCAGGGTGCGATAATCAATACAAGTCCATAAGGTTCCAAAACAATCTGACTTTTTGAAGGAAATAACGCCAGACCGCTTTTTACTAGTTTTGGTTTCGACCATCGCTTCAGATGGCTGACCTGATAATGAATTTCATCCAGCAGTATTTGTATTTCTGTCAGGTAAGATTCTTCGGGGGATTTTCCAAGATCGTTTTTCAAAGCGTTCTCAATGGCAGGCATGTTGTCATTGATAGCTTTGCGTAATTTATTCAGATGATCGATCCGAAAGGTTATATCCCTGGTTTTGCCCGAGGAAAAGAAAGAACGCATGGTTTCCATGGTCAGAATGTATTAATGTACTTGACAAGTTATTGGCAGATCAAAGATAAAAAAACGAATGGAATCAGTATGGCTGAAAAGATTGGCATTTGACTTGTTTGTATAAATTATTCATACTAAAAAGTCTTTTGTATTTCTGATTTTTATACTTTTGTCACCAGTTTAACAAAAATAATACCCAGAAGATGGCATCAAAAACACAAAAGCAGCTGGTAAGATTTTATTCCGGCGAAGAAATTCCTCTCGAATTGCATAAAGTTCGTATTGTACAAAAACTCAATCTGGTACCAATAGAAAGACGCCTGGAAGCATTGAAAGAAGGCGGTTTCAATACATTTCAGCTAACGACACTGGATGTATTTCTGGATATGTTGACCGACAGTGGTACCAATGCCATGAGTGATCAGCAATTGTCAGCTATGATGCAGGCGGATGATGCTTATGCCGGTTCACAGAGCTTTATTCGTCTGAAGAAAGCTGTCGAAGATGTATTGGATAAAAGTTATTTTTTGCCGGTACACCAGGGACGTGCTGCTGAAAATATTTTAGGTGCTGCTTATGTTTGCAAGACTAGCCTGGTCCCGATGAATTATCATTTCACCACGGCCCTGGCTCATATTACACAAAATGGTGGCCGTATTGTCGAGCTGTTGTATCCTGAAGCCTATAAAATCAATTCTTCATGCCCGTTCAAGGGAAATATGAATATCGAAGCTCTGGAAGACTGCATCATTCGTACAGGAAAGGAGCATATCCCGTACATCCGTATGGAAGCCTCCACCAACCTGATCGGTGGGCAGCCTTTCTCCGTTCAGAACTTGCGTGATGTTCGTGCTGTAGCTGATAAATATGGTATCCGTCTGGTTTTGGATGCCAGCTTGCTGGGAGAAAATGCTTACCTGGTTAAGCAACGTGAAAAAGAGTTTCTTAACAAATCCATGGCTGAAATCATCAAGGTTATGACGGGTCTTGCCGACATCGTGTATTTCTCAGCCCGTAAATTGAGTTCATCACGTGGGGGTGGTATCTGTACCAACAGTGAAGTGATCTACAAAGAACTGGAAGCATTGGTTCCCCTGTATGAAGGCTTTCTGACCTATGGCGGTATTTCCATCCGTGAAGTGGAAGCCATGGCTGTTGGTTTGTATGAAACATTGGATGAAACCATGATTTCACAGAGCCCGTCTTTCATCAAGTATCTGGTGGAAGAGGCTATGAAGAAAAATATACCGATGATCACACCTCCGGGCGTGCTTGGTGCCCATGTGGATGCTATGAGTTTCTGCTCACACATACCTCAGCCTCAATATCCCGCTGGTGCCTTGGCTGCCGCGTTTTTCCTTATTTCAGGCGTTCGTGGTATGGAACGTGGTTCTATTTCCAATCAGCGGGACGAAGAAGGTAATGAAACGTATGCCGATATGGAGTTGCTGCGTCTGGCTGTTCCCCGTCGTGTATTTACGTTGTCACAAATCAAGTATGTGATTGACCGTCTTTCCTGGTTGTATGATAACCGTCATTTGATCGGCGGTCTGAAATTCACTTATGAACCAACAGTTCTTCGTTTCTTTATGGGAAAATTGGCTCCGGTTTCCGATTGGCCTGAAAAATTGATGGCTAAATACAAAGAAGATTTTGGTGATAGCTTATAATTAAAATCCGACTATAGGTATAGAGGTTGTCTGTTCAGGCAGCCTCTTTTTTTGCCCATATCTGACATTGACACAAAAAAGTCTTTTTGGACGAATACAGGTGCTGATTTTTATGTTTGAAATCATAGTTGAATGTCTTATCTTTGGTCACTGATGGAAGTCTGATTTGTAATCTTTAAACTACTATGCCATGGAAGAAAAAGAATGTTGTCCGAAATTTGACCCTCAACCCTGGGAAGGTATCACTCATGAATGGAAGGATAAGTTGTTTCTGGTGGACTCGATTCCACAATTCATGCATATACCGTTACCTGGTTATTATGGAAAGGTAATTACACGTATGTGGAATCTGGCCAAGAAATATGAGGCCGCCCCCGAAATGAAAGACTTTATGTTGTTGTCCTATGATCCTTCTCCCTGGAAATCCTTGATGTATTTGTCATTGACAAAAGAAATACCGGAAGAAAAATCGGTTGTCAGAATAACCGGAACTTTCATTTCTAAAGTATTTGACGGCCCCTTCCAAAACGTTCCCAAGTATCTGAAGCAAACTGAATCTTTTTTGAAAGAGCAGGGTAAGACAGCTAAGAAGTATTATTTTTACTACACAACATGTCCGAAATGTGCCAAAAAGTACGGACATAATTACATCGTGGTTTTTGCGGAAATCTGATAGTCCTCACATGAAAAGATCAATTTACCGATTGTTAGAGGTGGCTTTGCTGTCCTGCTGTCTGTTTGCCTGCACCAGGAAAGAAAAAACCATCAAGGAAAATCCGTCAATTGTAAACGGATTCGAGGAAATAGACAGCAAAACCATCCCTGACAATTGGTTGACATACGACTGTGATGAATTTTCCATACGTTATCCCGCAGCTTTCATGCTTGATACATCGGGCTACCTGAAAGCCAGCTTATACCTTTACACGAAATTGTCCTATCAGGGTGATACTTTTTCGGATAATATCTGTGTTTTCATGCAGGATTTAACGGAAAAGCCCATGACGCTTGACGACTACATCCGTTTGTCGGAGGAACAGATAATGAAGTACACGGAAGAACCTGATATTATCGTCAGCGATCGTAAACGCAGGGATGGCATGGAATACCATAAATTGATTTATTCTGAAAAACAACCCGGATACCGGTTAGTCAGAGAACAGTTCATCTCCATCAGAAATAATAAAGTTTATATACTGACACTTTCCTGTGAAGAACCGTTATTTGATGACTATAAGGAAACAGGTGAAGCCATCATGTCAAGCTTCAAACTAAAAAATCCTTAAAAATAAGGATTGCATGTAACAGAAAAATACGTTTATCGTCCTTATGATAACGGACTGATAGCAAAGAATCTCTACTCATCCAATCGTAAAGCGGTAAGAGCTGACTGAAGCTACTTCAGGTTCGGAAACCACTAAACCACTACTGATGAAATGCATAGTCGGCCTCCTGCTTGCTTTGTTTACAATTTTCCCTTTGATTGGACAAGAAAAGAAAAATGTTGAAATTCTGCGTATAACCAGTCCGATGTTCATTGATGCCAGGCTGGATGAACCAGTCTATCAGCAGGCGCAATCAGCCAAAGATTTTGTTCAGCTTCAACCATACAATGGCCAGCCATCTTTTCAACCAACGGAAGCCTGGTATTTTTACGATGAAACCGCCATATATGTTGGTGCTATGCTCTATGATAGTTCTCCCGACAGTATTTTTAATTACCTGACCGAAAGAGATGAAATCGGGACATCCGAATATTTTGGAGTTTATCTGGATCCTTACAATCAAGGCCAGTTGGCGTATGGTTTCTTTGTAACACCTGCCGGTGTACAAGTGGATATCAAAGCCATAAAAACCAGTGACGGAGATAATGAAAGCGATGAATGGGATGCTGTCTGGGAAAGTAAAACCCGTATTACTGATAAAGGATGGATAGTTGAAATGTGTATTCCCTTTTCCGCCTTGAGATTTTCCGAAAGAGCTGGCGATACATGGGGTTTAAACATGTTTCGGAACATCCGGCGTCACAATTCCAACAATTCCTGGAGCCTCATAGACAGAAATGTATCTGGTTTTATTCATCAGCAAGGAACACTGAAAGGTATTAAGGATGTCAAACCACCTTTGCGATTATCTATAAGTCCCTATCTGGCCACTTATTATGAAACAAAAAAAGACGAGGGTGACTTTTTGTACAAAGGTGGACTTGATTTGAAATATGGCCTTAATGAAAGTTTTACGCTTGACATGATGGTTGTTCCTGACTTTGGCCAGGTTCAATCGGATGACCAGGAACTTAACTTATCACCCTATGAATTGTATTTCAGTGAAAAACGTCAATTCTTTACAGAAGGGACCGAGCTTTTTGACCGGGCAGGCGTTTTTTATTCCCGTCGTATCGGTGCAGCACCGAAATTTGATGCCTCTGATTTTCTTCAGGAAGGAGAAACAGTCACCAGTAATCCGAGTGAAACCCAACTGATTAATGCCAGTAAGGTCTCGGGTCGTACAGGAAGCGGATGGGGTATCGGTGTTTTAAATGCCATGACCATGCCATCCAAGTCTACTATAACCGATTCCCTTGGCAATGAGCGTGATGTGCTGGTACAGCCTTTCACTAATTACAACGTATCTGTTGTGGACAAATCACTAAAAAACAATTCATACGTAAGCCTCATTAACACGAATATGCTGATGTACGACAACCCGTTCCGTGCCAATGTGACGGCTACGGAATTTGTGTTACGTAATAAAAAGATGAACTGGGCACTGACCGGAAAAGGCGGTTTTAGTTACAGGGGTGAAACGGACTATGAAACGGGTTATGGCGGTTATCTGAGCCTGGATAAAAACAAAGGAAAGATTCACTTCGGAATAAGTCAGGATATTATTTCGGATACATTCGATCCAAACGATATGGGTTATCTGGATCATAATAATGAGGTAGAAACACAAAGTTATATCTATTATCATGAAATCAAACCGTTCTGGGTGATTAGGGAATATAACGGGAACATTTGGATGGATTATGCCCGTATGTACAATCCCAACGCTTTTTCAAAGGTAGAAATGGGATACAATTTCAACATGACGTTTAAAAACAATTATTCCATCAACTTCAACGGGGGTTACCAGACAAATTCATACGATTATTATGAAACACGGGTTTCTGGACGCTATTACATGAGTCCGCGCCACTGGTGGAACAATTACAACCTGAATACAGACTGGCGAAAACCGTTTAACTGTTATTTTCATTTCGGGCATTCAGACCGGTTTGATACAGATCAATATGGAATCTATGGCGATTTCGAAGCTGTCTGGAGGATAGGACAGCATTTCATGGTTGAGTATGCCGGTAGCGTTAATAATTCCATGAATGAACGTGGGTATGTTGATAAAAACAGTGCCGGTGATTCCATCTTTTTTGCCAAACGGAATGTGTATACCCTCAGTAACATTTTTTCTCCGTCTTATGTGATCAACAACAAGATGAGCGTCAGTATGAGGGTTCGTCATTACTGGAGGGGTGTCAGGAATCAGTCATATTACCTGCTGAATACGGATGGTTCTCTGCAGTCGTATCCATCGTATGACGAAAACAAGGACCAGAATTACAACGCATTTACAGTCGACATGAATTTCCGCTGGATTTTTGCGCCTGGTTCTGAATTCATTTTTGCCTGGAAAAATGCTGCTTATTCCAATGTCAAAACAGTGACAACCAATTATTGGGACAATCTGGAGCAAAGTTTGCTGAACCAGACAAATAGTTTTTCGGTTAAGGTGCTGTATTACATAGACTTGAACAAGCTACTCCACCTATAGAAAAAAAGGCTGCACTCCAATTGGAATACAGCCTTTTCCATGAAAAGAAAATCTACTAAATCATTTTACGTCAAACTCGTATATAGCGCAGGATTCTTTTTCGGGTAGCTGGAAAACCAGACGGACTTGTTGTGATGTAACTGGTTCAAAGGAAATGGTGTTCAACGCATCTTTTTTGGATACATAGGCTTCAGCTGCTCTGACATCTGTCCAGTCGCCCTGTTTGTCAATGTATTGGATTTTCCAGGAAAGGGGTATGCGGCAACCACCCCAGGGGCCATCATCAAACCAATACACACTCGCTGAGGATATAGTTTCTTCTTTTTCGAACGTGTATTCCACCCATTCGGTTGAATTGTTTTTAGGCCACAACGAATAGAATGGTACTTTCCTGTCATTTGAATGGGCAGGCCCGAAACCATCATTGATGCTGCTAAGTGATTTGTTGCGTAAAGAAGCTTTTACTTTTGCCTTGCTACAGATGGTTGGCATAGGTTGTGGCTTGCTCGAGTCAATGGTTCTGGGTATCCATACAGCCATTTCCCCTTCTCCACGGTTTGCCCAGGCATAATAGGGAATGGCTTTCAAGGTTTTGTCTTCAACGACTACTTGTTGGTTTTTATCTTTTCTGGACGATTTTGCATTGGCTTCCAGGCCTACGATGCCATTCAGTTCTTCTTTGAAAGCGCTTGCTTTGACAGGCACCGTATCATCTAAAACAGTGTTCAGAACGTTATCATTATTATCCGCCCATTCGAGGCAATAAACAATCGGACCACGTTCCAGAGACACTTTACCACGGTCATCCTCGACTTTATCATTGGCAATGACACGTTTTACATCCATCGGGAGAGAGAGTTCAATCTGATCGTCTTTTTTCCATTTACGGTTCAAGGCGATGTATCCATCCTGGCCAATCACATAAGGTGTTTCTGCACCATTGATTTTTAGGGTGACAACCGGTTTTTCCGGATTCAGATAGGTATACAGATCGCTGGGAATGGGCTGATTTTTGGCCCAACCAGGAACACGTACCATCATGGTAAATGCCTTTGTTTTAGTCGGAGTTAAGGTGATGCTCACGTTTCCGCACCAGGGATAACCTGTTTTTTGAGTGATGTGAACCGGGTTTTTCTGTACAGTCAGATCTGTTTCGCTTTCAACAAAAAGGTTGACGTACACTTTCTCCTCCCTTTGGGCATAGATATAACCGGGTATTGAAGGCATAAAACGGCAAACGTTGCTAGGGCAGCAGGCACAACCAAACCAGGTACTACGGCTGTGTTGACCGACTGATTCCAGTGGATTGGGATAGAAGAAATGGTCTCCGGAAAGGCTGATGCCTGATAACACACCATTGTACAAAATACGTTCCAGTACGTCAAAGTACCTGGATTCGCCGTGCAACAGGAACAGGCGATAGTTCCAATAGACGTTGGCAATAGCAGCACAGGTTTCGCAATAAGCAGACATGTTGGGCAGATCGTAGTTATCACCGAAAGCTTCTCCGCTGCCGGTGGCACCTATACCGCCAGTAATGTATATTTTTTTGCCGGTTACATTTTCCCATATTTTGTCGATGGCTTTCAGGTAACTTTCATTACCAGTCAGAGCAGCGACATCAGCCATGCCTGAATACATATAAGCTGCACGGACAGCGTGTCCGACCGCTTCATCCTGTTCGATGACGGGTTTGTGTGTCTGGCAATATTCGCCATTTTGGCCATTGCCTTTCAGGTCAAGGAAAAATTTTGCCAGATCCAGGTATTCTTTCTTTCCGGTAACCCGATACATCTTGGCCAAGCCCATTTCGACAATCTGATGACCTGGCTCGTAGGCCAGTTTGCCGGGACCAAAGTCTTTGACGAGCAGATCGGCATTCTTGATGGCCACATCCAGTAATGTCCGTTTTCCGGTTGATAGATAGTGTGCTACAGCTGCTTCATACAGGTGCCCGCAATTGTACAATTCATGACTTAGATCAGGGTCTTTTTCCCATCTTTTTTCTCCTACCCATTCATGCAAGTGACCCGGTTCTCCAGCCGTTCTTGCAGTATACAGATAACCGTCAGGTTCCTGTGCTTTTTGTATGTATTCAATCAACGTGTCCATCCGTGCTTCAAGTACTTTGTTTGGATACATCTGAATAGAATAGGAGGCACCTTCGATGATCTTGTAGATGTCCGTATCATCGAAGGTAAACTGCGTGTTGAAATAGCCAGGAATCAAACCAGCCGCTTTTTTGAAATTATCTACCCGGCCGGTATTGTAACAATGTCCCAAAGCGATGGGGATGGTTACTTCCTGATTGGTTTTGATGCGTGGTGCCCAGAATGCATCGTTTAGCTTGACAGAAACAAAGGAGACCGGTTTGATGGGGTAATCCTGAATAACGGTTTTTGTTGCTGTTTTGGCAAACAGAAACGACCAGACAGCAGCCATCAGTACCAGAAAGAGAGAGACAACTATTTTTTTCATCTGATAATATATTTTTTGTTTAAGGCCAGATGGAACGCCGCATGCCGATTATCATCTGCTTGGGTGCTTTTACAAGCATGCTCGTTTCATCTTCAAATTTTATTGTTGATAGAGTTCATTTATGTGTGCGGGATCAAGTGCTACATCATACAGTTTTAATGAATGAAGGTTGCTTCTGAATGGGTTTTCTTCATCCATTTTTGAACCCAGGAAGATTTTCCGGCATGGTGATACTTTCAGAAATATGTTTTTTTCAGCCATTAGTTTGCTATTCAAGTAGATACGTTCCATAAATCCATCAAAGGTGACAGCCAGATGGAACCATCCGTTCCCGGTTGCCATTTCTGGAAGCCCTTGATCTTCGAATGAACCGTGATGCATGGTAATGCCGCGTTCCTTGTTGGAACCATAACCGAAAATGATTTTTTCAAGCTCTCCCCAGGCATCGTTCAGATCAAGGAGGAATTCAAATTCCCTGGTCTTTTCAGACTGGATCCAGGCAACGATGGTATAGGGACAATTGCCGTTCATTGTCTCTGAAAGGTCAAAGTCAGACTGGAAACGTTGTTTTCCGTCGAAAGCAAACGCTTTTTTCTCTTGTATCGTTTTAACAGGAAGCGGCATGGCTGTTGCGTTAAATCCCTGTTTTGGATCGGCCAGGTTTTCAATCCGGCCTAACAGATCGCCTTCTGCATACTGGTCGGCATCGATCTCAAACAACAGGCCTTTCCTGTCCGGAACCGGTACAGCTGTTTGCCCGTTGAACGGTTTGTCATTGGCGGTGAAAGGATCGCTTCCTTCGGAGAAGACTTTCATATTCCAGATAGCCGGGAACAAGCCGTTCTTTTCATTACCGGTTACGGTGAGACGTACGTATCGGGCAATGACATCTCCGTGATCCATCATCGGACTGCCGGCTGTCAGGTTGTTGCGTTTGTCTGCAAACAGTTTCCACTCCTTACCATCGACAGATGTTTCAATCAGATACTGGTAAAAGGAAGTCGCGTATTCAAACTGTGTCCAGACACGTTTTACCGGCAAAACAGCCTGAAGGTCAATTTCCACCCATTCTCCGTTCTTGCAGCTACTTGCTTTCCAAAGTGTTGCATTATTGTTGTCGGTGATATACCGGGGACGGTAGTCTTCATTATACCAGGAGGAAGCTTTGACACGTTTGTCGCGGGCTATGTCGGTAGCCGGATTGGTGTTAGCCTGCAGACATCCTATGCCTTTATGGCTGGCTTTCACTTTCTCGATACGGCCATCTTTGTCGAATGTCAGCCTGTCGGCACAGATTTGCCGGTTGAAACCCCGAGTGGCCGGCGGATTGTTGTGCCGGTGGTATATAATGTAAAAGTCGTCGCCTTCCTGCAGGATGGAATGATGTCCAGGCCCATGAATGCTTTTGTTTTCATTGGTTACAAGAATGGGATTGTTGTCTGCGTACAGGTAGGGCCCCAGCGGACCTGTCTTACTCATGGCGTACTGTACCCGATACGTGTCGTCATGGCAGGATCCTGAGGAATAAGTCATGTAATAGATGCCTTTTCGTTTGAAAACAAACGGCCCTTCGAAAAAGTCTTTCAGTTGGGTGTTTGGAATCAGGAGAGTATCTGAGAATGATTTCATGTCCTTGTTCAATTTGCCAGCACCACAACCAAAACCAGTATAAATTCCCCAGGTACCCCAGTACAGGTAGACGGAACCATCATCGTCAGTGAAACTTTGACCGTCAAGCGTAATAGCCCCTGTTACATATCTGTCGGGCACGAGTACGGTTTCTTCACCACCGAAAATATTGGTCCAGGGACCAGTCGGAGAGTTACTGACTGCGCAATATACTTTGCAAGCCTGACTATAATAGAAGTAATAGTTTCCATCAGGACCTTTCATGACATCCGGAGCCCAGATTTGTTGGGTTTTCGGCCAATTCATCGGAGAAATTGTCCAGTTTACAAAGTCTTTGGAAGTCCAGACCTGTGACGGACCAAGACCACCGGCAGTTCCGTCCGTGGTGGTATATAAGTAATACGTGTCTCCGAATTTGCGGATGGTCGGATCGGCAAAATAACCAGAAATAATGGGATTACCGGCTCCCGGGCTATTGTACCACGGTTTTTGGTCTTCAGCTGTTGGCTGATTGCGCAAATCTAGTTCCATTTTTTCATCAAAGTATTGACACAGTAATTTGTAAATGGCAGGGTCGTACTTTTTCAATTTCTCCCTGGTATCAATAGGCCCGTGCACACCATTGGGCTTTTCGGCATACCGGTTGGTATTGAAGAAAGATTGAACGGCTTCAGCAAAATATTCCTCCTTGTTGTCCATGGCGTAAGTGTTTGCCCACAACCCTTTGGCTTTTGTTTTCTGGTACAGGGCTTCCAGTCTGTCTGCAAACCCGGGCTCTGCGTTTTCAATCCCCACAATCTGATACATGTGGGCAAATTCGTGAACCAGAATGCTTTCTCCTTCGTATCTGTCTCCGGGCAGGCAGAGGATATTCTCTTCCCCGCAGCTGCAGCTGTAATCGTTTTCAGGACTGCCACCAAAACCTCTGGCCCGCCAGTTCCAGAATTTCCGGCTTTCTTCGGTGTCGCACATTTTGGCGTATTCAGGCAATTCGCAAACCCCTTCGTTTTCACCAACGATCATGATGCGGCAACCCTTATCGGTCAATGCTTTTCTTACATCGTCCCGTTTTGCCAGCATCTGCATGATGATGGTACGGGTAACCAGCAATGCATCATCTCTTACATTGGCAGAAGAAATAACAGGCATGCCATTGGCATCCACGTATTTTTTATAGAAGTCGTAGCAGCCGAGTGATGCAGGAACAGCTGTCACTTCAGGCTTTACAGCAGGCTGAGTCGTTGCTCCGAAAACAGCGGTTGTCAGTATCAGTACCAGGCAAAAACAGATAAATGTTCGTTTCATACAAAAAATAAATTATGGATTGACCTTCCATTCGATAATGCCTCCGGAATAACCTCTGCGACCGACTTCAACCACCTGCGGCCCCTTTTCATCGGCAATTTTTTCCGTTTGAGGACGTTGCAGCTGAACCAGCATTTTAAGTTCATCAGTGACTATGGGTTTAAACGTGAGCTTGTTGTATTGATTGATAGCGGTGCCATAGGGGGAAGTGGCTTCTACTTCTTTCCATTCTTCACCTGACTTGTACAGTAGTTTCCAGGATTCCGGAGCCCTGTAAATCACATCATAATGTTCAAATGCCAGCCAATATACCTCAACACTGGAAATAGATTCTGGTTGGCTGAATTTATAACCAGCTTCTTCTTCGGTACCGGCTTTTAACCACCAATAATGATAGGGTGTATTAATATCTGCTGAAGAAGTGGGCTCGAACATGTCGTTAATACCCCAGCAATTAACAGCGTAGGCTTTAGAGGCCAGAGTGGGTTTGGGTTTAATGATGGCTCCTGATCTGTTTTCCGGAGTCCAGACGACCATCTGCCCTATACCGCGGTTGTTCCAGGTGCAGTAAGGAATGGCTTTGAATGTCGATGGCTTTTCCTGAATATTACCGGTTACTGAATCGTTGATCACCTTGGTACAATTGCCTTCCAAGACGACAACACCATTCAGCAGACTGGCATCATAATGAGCTTTGATGTCGGCATTCCGTGGAATGACCAAATCAAAGATATACTCATCTGACTGATCAATCGCTTCGAGCGCGAAAACAACAGGTCCGCGTTCCATGCACAACAATCTTTTATCATAGGTGACAGCTTCATGTGCCTGAACTCTTCTGACAGGCATGTCCATGTGGAACGTAATTACGTCACCGGGTTTCCAGGTACGGTGCATGACCACATAACCAGCTTCCGTTGTAGTCGGTACAGCTTTGCCATTGATTGCCAGCGAAACAGCAGGGGTCAGGCCATCCACATAACGATACAGATCGGATGGGACGGGTTGGTTTTTAGCCCATCCAGGGATCCGCAACAGGATAGTGAACGTTTCTTTTCTGGCAGGATTCACTTGGATGCTCACGTCACCTTCCCAGGGATAACGGGTTTTCTGGTTAAGCGTCACTTCATTTTTGCCAACTTTCAGGGTGGTATTGCTTTCAACGAAAAGGTTGACATAGATACTTTCCATCCTGGTTGCATAGACATATCCGGGAACGGAAGCAACAAATCGGGTTATATTCCCCGGGCAACAGGCGCAACCGAACCAAGGAGCGCGTTCATGCCCTCCATCGGTTGCCAAAGGGTTGTCATAGAAGAATTTATCGCCACTTAATGAAACCCCGTCTATAAGTGCATTATATAAAGTACGTTCCAGCACGTCAATATATTTTGATTCTCCTGTGGCAAGAAACAGGCGCTGATTCCAGTAAACACTTGCGATGGATGCGCAGGTTTCGCAGTAATCGTTAAAGTTATTTAGTTCATAATCAGGCCCAAAGCCTTCTCCTTGGGCACGTGAGCCGATTCCACCGGTAATATAAAGTTTTTTTCCGACGGTATTACCCCAGACACGCTTCACGGCTTCAAGTAATTGTTTATCCTGTTGCATGGCGGAAACATCGGTTACACCGGAAAAAAGATAACCTGCACGGACTGCATGACCGACAATTTCCTCTTGTTCCATAATCGGTTTATGATCCTGGCTGTATGGACTAAGACGATGTCCATCAGTACCACGTCCGGTTTCATCGACAAAATAGCGGGCCATTTCCAGATATTTTTGATCATTGGTCACCTTGTACAATTTAACTAAAGCCATTTCAATAATCGGGTGTCCTGAAGGCACGTGCTTTTGATTTTCGCCGGGGCCGAATACCTGGCAAACCAGATTGGCGTTACGAATGGCTACATCAAGCAAGGAGCGTTTCCCTGTTGCCTTATAATGGGCGACCGCAGCTTCATACAAGTGACCACTATTGTACAATTCATGACTGTTGATCCGTTCCCAGCGGGATCTGCCCCACCATCCTGACAAGCGATAACACTTGTTGGTGACACAGGTAGTCAGGTAACCATCGGGTTCCTGTGCAGCGATAATCAGGGCAATGACACTGTCCAGATAGGCGTCCAGTGTTGGATCGTATTTTACGGCCAGCGAATAGGAAGCACCTTCGATGATTTTATAGGGATCGGTATCATCGAACGAAAAATCTCCTTTGTGTTCTCCTTTTATCAGTCCGCCTGCCAATGCGAAATTGTCAAAACGGCCATTAATTTCACATTGATGAAAAGCCGAGGGAATGGAAACTGTTCGGTTGATTTCCATGCGTGGCAACCAAAATTGGTCTGTAAAATGAACAGAGGTAAAAGGAACTTCTTGTAGTTCGGTAGGTAAAAGTAATCCGGTTTGTGCGTTTTCAGCAACAACTTTCAGTTGACATGACATAAAATTCAGCAAAACGAACAGCGATATTTTCAGGAGCTTCAATTCAGGCAGTTTCATTTTTTATCAGTTGATTATTTTGATTTCTTCAGTCTTAGAAAAAGGCTTTCATGAGGATCCAGGATTGTCGTTAACGGTTTTTGGGTGGTACCTGTTTTCTGTTTTCCCCAAACATCGATTATGTCATAGGGCGTTTTTGCAACATAAAAACGACCGTTTTCAAACGCATCGTGATAAATGGTATAATTTTTCCAGTTATAATTCAGCTCGGTTGGTCTGTTGGTACGGTTTAAAAATAAAAATGCCACATCGCCGTTTGCCAGTGCTTTAACCAGAATCTCAACGTCATTGAGTGTCAGATACCGGAATCCTGAACGTCCCAGTGAATCCTGATTGATGGCCAGGGCTTCCGGATTGCACAAAATGTCGTGTGTCAGAGGTTCCATATTCCTTAAATCATTTCCGGCCATTAACGGAGCAGCCATCATGCACCAGATAGCCATGTGAGAACGGTACTCCGTTTCAGTTTGGTTCCCATTACCGATCTCAAGCATTTCCAGATCATTCCAATGGCCGGGTCCGGCAGCGTCTGCAATTTGTACAGCCTTGTCCAGTATCTGTAATACGCCAACGCCCCCCCAGTTAAAACTGCAATCGAAGCAATCACGGATATCCGGCGTGATTCGCCACAGGTGTCCGATTCCAGCGCCCCATTCCCAGGGTTTGTTATCGCCCCATTCACAAATGCTCAGCACGATAGGACGTCCGCAAGTTTTCAAGGCATCGCTCATGGTTCTGTAGGCAGCCTTTGCATTTTGCCCTTCGTCGTAGCACCAGTCATATTTCAGGTAGTCTACACCCCATTTTGCGTATTGAAGGGCATCCTGATACTGATAACCCCGGCTGCCTGGTCTGCCTTGACAGGTCATACTGCCTGCACAGGAATAGAGACCAAATTTCAATCCCTTCTCATGAATGTAATCAGCCAAAGCTTTCATTCCATTTGGGAAACGATCCTTGTCTGCCAATATGTTGCCATTTTCATCACGTCCTACCTGCCAGCAGTCATCAATCACGATGTATTCGTAACCAGCGTCTTTCATGCCGGATGAAACCATGGCATCTGCCATTTCCCTGATCAATGATTCACTGACGTTACAGCCGAATTTATTCCAACTGTTCCAGCCCATGGGAGGTGTTTTGGCCAGCTGGTCAAAGCCGGATGTCTGGGCCATTAAAATGCTTGATGCAACGAGTAGGACAAGTAATAGGGTCTTTTTCATCTTCTACTATTTTTTTTGTTTAAGGACAGATGGAACACCGCATGCCGATTATCATCTGCTTGGGTGCCTGGTACAGGCATGCTCGTTTCATAGTATCATGTATAGGTATTTTATTTGTGGTTCTGAATCTGATACAAAAGACGCAAAAAAAACCGTGTGTTTCTGCAAAAAATGTCCAAAAGGATACCAGAATTCTATATCAGCGCTAAACAAAACAGCTATCTGAACCCGGTTTTGATCATGTTTTCATCCATTTATCATTTATAAGAAAGGCTGCCAATAATAAAGTATATCCGTATGTTCTTGTAACCAATCGATTTAATTGTATTTTTGCTGCGTAAGAAAAACGTGTCTTTTTTATGCGGCCATTAAATATCAGGATTCAGATAATCAATTTGTTACTTTTATTATCAATCTCTTATGCTTCGGGTACTGACTTGACATTCCGGCAGTATCAGGTCGAAAACGGCTTGTCCTCAAATACTGTTTATGCCATTCTGCAAGATTCCAAAGGCTTTATTTGGATTGGTACTGAAGATGGTTTAAATCGGTTTGATGGTTACGATTGCCAGATTTTCCGAAGTGGTAGCAGGGAAACAGGTTTCCTTATCAGCAATCATGTCTATAGTTTGTTTGAAGATAATGAAGGTTGTTTGTGGATAGGTACGGATAAAGGCGCCTGTATCTATGATAGTGAAACAGACCAGATACGTACTTTCAGTCTTTCCACAGATAAGGGTGTCGTTATTAATGAGGGTGTTCAATCCATTCTGGAAGATAAAGCCGGCTGTATCTGGTTGAGTGTTTATGAACAGGGTGTTTTTCGTTATGATAAAAAATCAGGTAAGCTTGTCCATTTTCCGCTGGAAGAATACCGTGTAAAAAATTCCAGAAATATCAACGTAACATGTCTGTATATTGACAAGGATGACGATTGCTGGTTATCTGCCAATAATGCAGAAAATCGAATTTATTTGCTTGATAAACAAACAGATCATTTTAAACCAGCATTAACCATTGTGAATCCGGATTTGCTTAGAACACTTTCGTTTTATGGTATGACGGAAGATTCGTTTGGTAATCTCTGGATCGGTACCTGGGACAATGGATTGTATACCATTGACAAGCAGAACAAAACTGTGACTCCGTTTCTTCAATCGAATGCTCAGAAAGAATTATCACATATCCATTCCTTGATGGAATATGAACCGGGTGTGTTGCTGATTGGCTCTGATGGAGGATTGAGTCTTTATTCCATCACTCACCAGAAACTGATGCCTGTCAGGATTGATGCTTTATCCAATAAATTTGTATATCCCGTTTATAAAGATAGGGAAGGAGGCCTTTGGGTTGGTACCTATTATGGGGGTGTCAATTACGCCTCACCCAACCAACAAACGTTCAAGTATTTTGTACATAATCCGGATAAGTCTTCGATTAGTGGCAATGTTATTAGCTCCATCTGTGAAGATGCATCAGGTAACATTTGGATTGGCACGGATGATGCTGGTCTGAATCGGTACAATCCCATGACTGGTCAATTCACCACCATTGGGACAGGCAAAGGGCAGTTGTCATTTCATAACGTACATGGATTATGCATGGATGGTGATGATATCTGGATAGGCACGTATACAGGGGGACTGAATGTCATGAATACCCGTACCGGACGTATGCGTTATTACAACACGGACTCCAGGAGTACAAACACACTTGATGGAAACAGTATCTATGCCATTTATAAAGATTCGAAAGGAACCATGTGGGTAGGAACTATGTGGGGTATTAACCGTTTCAACCGACAGACAGATGATTTTACCCGTATTGTCCGAACTAATGCGACAATCATAGATATTCTGGAGAAAGACTCGATGCTTTATTTTGCCACTCAGGGAAAAGGCTTGTTTGCCTATAACCGTCAGTCCGGTCAATGGAAGCGTTATCTGTTTGATGCCGACAATCAGACTTCACTCATTAGCAATGATGTCTCCTGTTTGCATGTGGATGCCTCTGGTCAGTTTTGGGTGGGAACAAATAGTGGTATTTGTCGTTTTGATGAGAAGGCCAGGTGTTTTGTACCTGTACCTGTTCAGTTTCCAAGCAACAACATCAGCTTCATCACTTCCCGCAATGGCTTTCTTTGGATAACCACCACAAAGGGATTGATCTGCTTCAATCCGGTTAGTTTGCAATTCCGAATTTTTACTAAAGGGGATGGAATGGTTAGTGAGCAATTTACTATTATGTCCGGATTACAAACCCGCTCAGGAAAGATATATCTTGGAACAGCCAAAGGTTTAAATTATTTCGACCCTGAGCTGATTGTAAACAATCCCTATGTGCCTCAGGTGGTTATATCTGATTTTCAGCTATTCAACCAATCAGTTTCAATCGGTAAATACCTGAAAACCGGCAAACATGGAGAACGTTATTTGCTATTGCCTTATAATAAGAATGGTTTTAGTCTGGTCTTTTCTTCACTCAGTTATTTTGCTCCTGAAAAGAACGAATATACTTATAAACTGGACGGTTTTGATGAAAAATGGAGCCTGATAAGTAAACTTCGGAAAGCAACGTATACCAATCTTTCACCAGGAACCTATGTTTTTAAAGTAAGGGCTTCCAACAATGATGGTGTATGGAACAACGTTGGTCTGAATATTCGGATTGTTATTAAGCCACCCATTTGGTTTAGCAAGGTGTTTTTTGTTTTATACGCTTTGGGTATTATCATCGCTGTCTTTTTTGTGTTCAAATTCTTGAAAAAACGTCAGGATGACCGTCAGAATGAACGGATTCAGAAGATGCGTGATGAGCAGGAAAAGGAAATATACGATGCTAAAATCAATTTTTTTACCTCCATTGCTCATGAGATCAGGACGCCTGTTAGTCTGATCATGGGGCCGTTGGAGCAACTAATGAAAGTATCAGACGATTTATCTGGACAAACACGTGATGATTTGACGATTATTGAACGCAATGCGCAACGATTGTTGTTCTTGGTCAATCAGCTGCTGGATTTCCGAAAAATAGAACGTGAACCGATTCAGTTGCATCTGACAAAAACCGTCGTTTCTGACTTGATGAAGGGGATTTTTGAACGTTTCAAACCCTATTTTCAACTCAAAGCCATCCGTTTTGAATATAGGTGCGATGATGAAGCCTTCGTGGCCAGCCTTGATGAGGAAAACTTGATTAAGGTAGTGAGCAATTTGCTGAATAATGCTTCCAAATATACACGAGATTATGTAGAATTGGCGTTGCTTACTCATGCAGTTGCTGACCAGTTCGAAATTCGCGTAACAGACAATGGCACAGGTATACCTATGGAAGAACAAGAGTTGATTTTCAAACCTTTTTATCAAGTGCCGGAAACAAACAAACCTGGTACGGGTATTGGACTATATCTCGTAAAAACAGTGGTGGATGCATGTGGCGGTTCTGTCAGGGTGCAAAGTGAGCCAGGGAAAGGATCCGTTTTTTCTGTCTACCTGCCTATCCCGGCAACTGAAACAGTGGCATCTTCAGCGTCTGAGACGGGCTATCAACTGGAAGAAAGTGAAGCTGACTTCATCAATCATGATGACACCCGGGTAACGCCGGATAATGAGATGCCCGTATTACTGGTGGTGGAAGACAATGAGGATATGCAACAGTTCCTATGGAAGAATCTATCTGGTCAATACAGGGTATTACTGGCTGGCAATGGCCTGGAGGGCATTAATGTACTGGAAAAAAATCAGGTGGATCTTATTATCAGCGATATCATGATGCCTGATATGGATGGCATTGAGTTTTGTCGTCAGGTTAAGTCCAGCTTTTTATGGAATCATTTGCCCCTGGTTTTACTGACTGCAAAAACCAATGTGTCGACCAAGATTGAAGCCATGGAAACAGGAGCAGATGCTTATGTCGAAAAGCCATTCTCAATGACCTACCTGGCAGCTCAGGTTAAGAATCTGCTGGATTCAAGGAAAGCACTGCAAGCCCGGTTTGCGGAAACACCTTTCATGTCGTTGAAAAGCATAGCTGGCAATCAGGCGGATGAGGATTTTTTACATAAATTAAGCGAGGTCATTGAAAAAAACATTTCCAACGTTGAGTTTTCGGTAGAACAGTTATCAGAAGATTTGTGTATAAGCAGTTCGGGTCTGTATGCCAAAATAAAGACCTTATCTGGTATCACACCAAATAAGTTGTTGCTGCTGGTGCGGTTAAAAAAGGCAGCCGAGCTGTTGTGTTCAACCGATTATCGCGTAAACGAGGTTTGCTACATGGTCGGATTCAACAACCCTTCTTATTTTGCAAAGTGTTTCCACAAGCAATTTGGTGTGTTGCCTAAAGATTTCAGATGCGGGCTGTAGTATAAAATGAACGATTTTTCAGTTTAGTTGTTATACTATATTATATGGAACGAGCATGTCTGTTCCTGGCGTCCAGTCAGAATCAGATTTTGGCATGTGGCGTTTATACTACCTTTAAAAAATAGTATAGAGTATGAAGAAATCTGTTAACACGTTATTTCCGAAAGGAATACTTTTCGTTGGAATTGTTATCCTCCTTTCGTTCGGCAGCTGTATTACATCCGAAGATACAGGAGGAGATGAAGTGTCAACTTTTACGTATACCATGACTACGAAAAAAAACATGGAGGTTTCGTTGCGTGATATGCAAGACGCACCTGTTTCCGGAGTAGTTGTTGATGTCTATTATGAGTATCCCTATAATGAAGTAGGGCAACTTATGCCTTCGGTCTCTTCGGTCAGTCGTTTGGTAACGGATGACAATGGCTATCTCAGTTCTGTTATTGACATTCCTTCTTATCTGACCGAATTCTATTTGGTGACAAACTATCCAGGTTATGCTAATCCCGATACAGTGGCCCTCACTGCTGATAATCTTAGTCTGATGATTCATCCGGCAGGATATGGATCGGATGCAGCAGCTTCACCATTACGTGTTGGCATGGCATTAAGAGCCACCAGCGATACGCCGTACAAACTATCGGGTTTTACCAACGTGTGGAGTCTTGGTACATTCAATAGTAATGGTTTACCTCATTACTTATTGAATCCGGAAGGAATAACCAATGAGTTGAAATTAAAGATTAATACCACGTTCCCCGAAAACGAACGCTTGCCTTTGACAAATCCATCTTATTTTCTGGATCCCTCTAAATCAAATATCGAACTGGTAGACAGTTGTGAAATTTGGGCAGCGTTTATTACAGAAGGAGCAAACTGGACAAACTCGATTGGCTATTTTTATTATCCAACCAACACGCCACCCACCAATGTGAATCAGATTCTTAAACATATCATCATGTTTCAGAATGTCTCATTGGCTGGCTCAGGGGGAGCTATGTCTGAAGGTGCCAAAGTAAAACTGAAATATTTCGATGAAACATCAAATACATGGTCCGAGATTTTCCCCCCGAATATTACAGTGGGTTGGTTCTTGATTGCCAATGGCTTCGTCAATAAAAAGGTCACCAATGGATACTACTGGAATTACTCTATACCTGCCTTGAATGATCAGACTGTCGAACCTCAACAATGTGTTACTGTATATGACCAATCAGAGTATAAGATCATTATTGGTTTTGAAGATACCAGGAGGGTTGGTACTGCCAGCTCCGACGAAGATTTCAATGATGTTGTACTGGGTATCATAGCAAATCCGATAACAAGTGTCAATACAGATGCCTTATTTCCCATTAAATCGTCTACTGATCTTGATGGCGACAATGTGAATGATAGTGAGGATGCCTTTCCGTCTGACCCTGATCGGGCTTTTCAGAATTATGCTCCCCAAAAAGATAGTTTTGGATCTCTGGTATATGAAGATCTGTGGCCAAGCAAGGGCGATTATGACTTTAATGATTTTGTCGTTGATTATAATTTCATCACCGTTACAAACGCTCAAAATCAAGTAACTGACATCACCGCTACATTCAAGGCAAGAGCCGTAGGTGCCTTCCTGAACAATGCTTTTGCTTTCCAACTTGGCGTTCCTTCATCAGATGTAGCACTGGTGAACAGTTCCTATGCCTTTACGAGTCAGGTGTTTACCTTAAACAGTAATGGTACTGAAGCCAATCAAACCAAGGCTGTCATTCCTGTTTTTGATGATATTAACACCATTTTTGGTACACGTATGGTCAATACGACTATCGGTGGAACTTCGGCCGATCCGATAACTGTTACAATGACAATTGTATTTAACACACCTGTTAGTCTCAGTGAATTAGGCTTGCCTCCTTATAATCCTTTCCTGATTGCTGATGTGACAAACGGCCGGGGCACTGAAGTGCATTTGGCCGGCATGGAGCCAACCGATCTTGTCAACACGTTGTTATTTGGGACCAATCAGGACAGAACCGATCTGACAGCAAAAAAGTATTATCAGACAACCCTGAATTATCCCTGGGCGCTGAATTTTCCGGTTTCTTTTAGTTATCCGGTTGAAAAGGCCAACATTTCAGGAACATATCTGAATTTTGATAAATGGGTGGATGCCCTGGGAGCTTCGTTTGTAGACTGGTATTTGCCGCTGGATGGTTATCGGAATACCAATCAGATATATCGTTAAATGAATCGGTTACTTCTCAGGCAGTCGTATATAACGCATCTGCCTGAGAATTTGTGCCTGCCTTCTCCAGATATAGGGAGAAGGATAAGCCGAATTAAAACGCCTTGGATTGGGCAGGGTCGCTGCAATAAGGGCAGATTGTCCGGCAGTCAGCTTACCTGCCGTTGTATTGAAATGTGCTTCGGCTACAGCTTGTGCTCCGTATAAACCTTTACCGGTTTCCATACAGTTCAGATAGACCTCAAGTATTCGATCTTTGCTCCAGAAAACTTCAATGAGCCCTGTGAAATACACTTCCAGTGCTTTACGGAACCAGGAAGATTTTGGCCATAAGAAAACATTCTTGGCTGTTTGCTGACTGATGGTGCTGGCTCCTCTCGGGCGTTTCCTCCACTTGTTTTCTTTAGTTGCCTTCTTAATCTGTATGACATCGAACCCCCAATGTTCATAAAAGCGTTGGTCTTCCGAAGCAATTACCGCACGTTTCAAATGCCTTGATATGTTTTTGCCAGAAACCCAATCGTGTGATTGAACTGGCTTGATGCCCTCTTTCATTTGTTCCACACTGCGGATAACCATCAGTGGAGTAATGGGAACAGGTACAAGACCATACACGATCACAGCCATGATGGATGATAGAAATAAAAACAGAAGCAGCCGTTTGACAAAATTCAATAGTTTCCTGAGCTTCATGCCTGCTGGTAGTTATAGGACAAAAATAACTATTTTTTTATTACCCTGCAGCGATTGAATTTCCGCGAGTGCTAACCCCGCTGCTTTGCGGCGGGGCGAGCAAAACACAGGAATTTCTATTGGAAATCGGAGATTCCTCGCGGCAAGCCGCGAGGAGCTTCAATGATCCTTTGAAAGTAGACTATGTGTGCAGAATAGTATTTATTTCATCGAAAATGTCGTCCTGGCTTATGTCGGCTGTATTTAATGCTTTACTATTCCTGTTGTAAGGCACATAGGACTGGGTATTTGTTACTGAAAAGAATCCAAGTGTAGGAGTATGTACAGCACTGGACAGGTGCATGATACCACAGTCTGCGCCGATAAAAACGGCTGTATTTGCTATGACTGCTCCCATCTCCCGAATATCTTTGCTGTAAAAGGATGGTGCTTTAAAATCTATCATGGATATATTTTCCACCGGTAAAATTTCGATTATGTTATAGTTTGGGTAGCTGGATTTCAATCGTTCATAAAATTCAGACCACCATGATGCTGAATAGCACTTAGCACCGGTAGCATACGTGTACAGGCAAACCGTTTTCTCCGTTTTTTTGTCAATAAGCGATTGGAGTATTTTTTTCCCATCTGCAATTTCAGCATCGCTTAGTTTAATATCTAAAAACGGAATTTCTTTAGCTGAATCGGCAATGCCCATTTTAGATAATGAATAACGCAAACTATAAACCGGATATTTCGCCAGGTGTATAGCGTCACTGTATTTTTCCTTAAGTTCATCTGGCTCTTCACCAAACAGCTTATATGTTGCACGGGCAAAATTGGTAGCAAGCCTGCCTGATGAAGACTTTTTCGTTACGTTTATCGCTAAATCATACCGTCTGTTTCTGAGCATCAACCAGGCTCGGATATAGTTGAATAATTCCTTGAAGGGTTTTCTGGGTATCCTGATGATCCGGTCTATGCGCTCATAATTCTTAAAAATAATCGGCGATACCTTACCCGCAAATAAATCAATCCTGCAATTGGGAAATGTATCCAATACCTCCTGAACCAACGGGGTCATCATCAGTTGATTCCCTAACCGGTGGTTTGGCCTGATTAATAAGACACGCCGAACATTGGATTTGTCTATTTGACTGTCATTCTGATGGTTGGATGCACCAACTCTTTTTGTCAGAGCGATTAAGATGGCTCTTCTTCTGCTGTTAGCTTCTTCTTTTAAATGGCTCATGTTCGTTGTACTCTTCAAAACAGGGGAGTGCGTTATTTTCCGATGCAGCATATTTACGAAATTGACTGACAGCGTTCTACGCTTTAAACGGTACAGGCCTCATTTTTACAACTACACGGAATATGCGAACAAATGCAGCGTGTTGTGTATGAGGGTTTTCGATATACGTGGTGTACTGCTGTTCTGTAGGAGCAAAGATAATCATTCTTCAAAATGTATCATCTCAGCCAACTGCAAAAAATAGTCGTTTGACCAAATCTCAAGGCTTTCAGAGTTCTTAATGAAAGGCTCTACGTCTTGTTTTACCATTTTTATATCAGTTGAAGCAAGTCGCTCTTTCAACAACCGGAGAAATTCTTCTTTACTTACTTCTATTCCGTTAAACTCCCGGATGCGTTCTTGCAGGTGGACGAAATCCAATTTAATCCCATTTCTTACATACCATTCGAAGTCATACCAGTCGCGACCCTTGACCCGATTCTTCCAGGCTCTGAAGACTATAGCGTGCATCTTGCCTGCATATAAATCAGGAAGCGTAAAGCAGCGTGTCATAAACGAGAACGGTCGCAATAATAACTTTTGCTCTGTTTGGAACTTCAAAGGCGGTTGGATATCCACCTCTATTTTAATCTTCAAACTTCTTTCTGTCTGGAATGCTACGTCGTAAACTTCAGTATTATCTTTAAGAAAGGCTGACTCCACTTTGCCGAAATTACGTTTGTCTTTTTTGGTGATAACAACTTCACGTCCTAGGGTGTTGAATTCTTCTATGACGGAAGGAAAATAGCTTTTCAACCTGAAGGATTCATCAGGTCCTAAAAGTGAGAAATCCATATCTTCAGAAAAGCGTTCCAGCTTGTGGAATATGCTTAGGCAGGTGCCACCATAAAAGGCTGCTTTATTGAAGAACCCTCCACGGTACAGTCCGGCTAATGTGATTTGTTGCATCACTTCATAGATGGCATTGCGACGGTCTTTGTAGGTAACTATTGGGTATTGTGAGAGCATCTGCTCGAAGATAGTGTTCATTACTTTATGATTTTGACAATATTCATAATAGCAGCCTTTTTCTTATCCATTTGAGTGCACTGCTCGAAAATACGACTATCCATCCGATAGAATGCCTCCATATCGAAACGAAGATATTCTTCCAGATAAGTAAGTATATTTTTCTGAAACCGCAAATTCAGATTTGGAGTATGGAGGATTAAATCGCATAGGGCTTTCTCAGGGCTGGCAATAAGGAATGCCGTGTCATCTTTAGTCTCATGCCTGATACCTATTGGAAAATACGCCTTTGGGCATTGCGTATATTCGAACTTTCCAAGTGAATTTTTAAACACTCTCGAATGCTTGGTGGTCATCGAATGAAGGGTATAAACACTCTCCGGAATCAGTCCGTAATAGCGCAAAGCCGATTGCATTGATACATACGACGGGCCATAGAGGTGATTGGCAATAAGCTCTACCGATAATAATATCCCGCTTTCTTTGGGTGATACCACATACATACCTTTCTTGAGTCTGATAAGTGTACCAGACTTTTCCAATTCGCTGATTTTGTTGTGTACCGACTTATGGTCAGGAAATATTGATCTCAAGACTGCAAAGTCAACGGGGGTATTACCTATTTCTGAGAGTGTCATCATGCGACCTTTTTTGAAGCAAAGATAGTAAAAACATGAATAGATAATACCTATTTTCTCAATTATCTGTTCGGGAAATAACTGTTCATCTCTTGCGATGCTCTTTGATGTCTCAATTCTCTTCAACCTGTTTAGTGAGGAACATGCTAATCGTTGGTAATCACCTCTTATTTTCCGATGCAGAAAGTAATTGTATTATTTAAATCTTTGATAAATAGTATATTATAATTATGCCACGTTTATAAGGTACAAATAAGGTACAATACTATAAGGGAAATCAACTTTTTGGGGTTTTTGTGGTTCAAAATTTATGAATGCAAAGTACGAATTATTTGTAATATTTCAACAACGGTAAAGCCGTTCAATTTCTTTGTGAGATACTCTTTCGGCTAACTTTATTTGTCGAGTAAGTTTCAAATACTTTTTTGTGGGTTTACCTGCATACTTTTTTTTAAAATGCTTTTTGTATAGCTGGCTATAAAGTTGGTCGGCTTGGAAATACGCCCCTAAAGTCTTATCTAAATACCTGTATTTTTTACTTTGTGTCTGTTTATCGTACATGCAACCCCTGAACGCTGAACGGTGGTAAAAATAGTAGTCAGCTAAATAAAGTTTTCGGCAACGCTTTCCAGTGTGTGGGCAAACGAAACACCAAACAACCCCTTTGCCTAAATTGGAAGGGGCTGAAATAAGTTGAACACGGTAATTTATGGGTGTTCCATTGCATTTGTAATCCAGTTCAAGGTATGGCCTTTCGTGTTGTGTGTTTACCTCTATTGAAATCCAGCCTGTTTTTTCCCCGTTTCTGCTCCACGTAATTGTACCGTTTTGCCATTTGTCGGGTTTTAAATACCCGTGTTTGCTCAAAAAGGAAATACTAACTGTTTTTACCTCATCAAACAAGGTCGGAAAAGTGTGGGGCTTTGGCATAATCGTGTTATTCTCGTATTATTTACTTGTTTTATAAAATTTGTAACCTAAATTACTAAGGAACTTGCAATTATTATTAATTCAAGTTTGCCGTTAAAACCTGCTTAAATTCCCTTAAACGCTTCAGATATGGCAAGTAAGTGCTATTTCCGTTGTTTGCCTTAACGGTTGTAAAATGGCTTTCAATGAATAGTGAAATGTTTGTTACTGTACTGCATTGGTTTAGTTTGACTGGTTGGGTTGGTAATGCTATTCCTGCAAAGTAATTTTTAAGTTCTGTAATATCCTGCTCCCAGTTTTCTGTTTTCCTCTTTATAGGTGTTCGATTTGTCCAATTTTTAGGCAGTTCTTTTGAAGTTGGTACAATCGCTTCAATTTCTTGTGCTTCTGCTAATTGTTGAACGCCTGGGGTTGGTACGGTTGGTTCGGCAAAGGCTTTAAAGTCAAATCTAATTAAATAATCGGCAAGGTCCAAACCTTGTTTCTTTTCTGCTTCGGTGGCCTTGCGTTCCAATAAATCGGAAACGGTAAATATTGCAAGGTGTGAAAGTTCCTTTGCTTTGCTGCTCCATTTATCAAACCCGTTAAGGTCGGGAAATAGTGTAACGTTACGCCCCTTAAGTATGCTGCACTTTTCAGCGTTCAGGTTGGTAAGGCTTCCAACGGCTAACCAAATGAATTGGGGCAAATAAATGCTGGAAATTATTGCTGTTTTCTCGCTTTCAACTATTGCAACGGGTTTTATTTTATCAATTAGCAAGTGTTCACCAAATAAGCATTGCCTTAGCTCATATTCAGGCTGTTTAAGGGCTTTATGCACCCAATTGATGTGGTTGTAAGGTTCTTTCACCCTTTTGCCTGTGGTCGCATTGTAAAGCATTATTTTCCCCGTCCTAACTTTGCCCCGTGTGTCAATTTGCCAAAATATTGTTGCTCCGTTCCAGTGCTTTGAGGTGGCAATAAAATAACGACTAACCAATTCGCTGGAAACCTCAACCCCGAACAAGTTTATAAGGAACTCAATAAAATGGTTTGCTTCGTTGCTGTTCAGGCTGGCTTTAAATGCTTCAACTGGTATGAATGAAACGGTTTTTGATTGAGGGGGTACGGGCTTCGTCTTATTTGCCTTTGGCGGGGTTGCATCAATTTTAATATTGTTATCCTGAAAATATTGTTTCGGGGTGTAATGGTATCCGCAATTACTTTCACGGTTGCACCTGCCTACGGTTGGGTGTACGTGTTCGCCCGTTTCTGTGTCGATATAAAGCGAAAAGGTTCTATCTATTTGCTGGCAACTGGGGCAACGGTAACGGGTAGCAAGTCCCTTGTATGGTTCTAATATGTATCTGTGTTCGCTCATTCGAACAATTATTAGTGTAACAGTTGTAACAGTTGTAACAGGGTGTTACAGTTGTTACAGTGTGTTACAGTCTTTTAAAATTCTGCTTACCTTCATGTGGGAAATACCCAGTTCAGCCCCAATTTCCCGAAGGCTTCGGCCTTGTTGTTTAAGTTCGTTCACCTTTTCAGATAGGCTTTCTTTATCCTTTTCAGTATGCTGCTTTAGGTGTTCCCATTCCTTGCCGTAATTCACAAACTCAAACAATAGGAAATTTTGGGGTTTATCAATTTGACAAACACAAACGTTTTCAGCATCGTAAATCTGTTCGGTGTTCCTTTGCTTAATTTGTTTGAGGTATCTCAAATTTTTATCGCTATGGCTTTCGCCTATTGAAAAGGAACTATCACAAAAATTTATCAACATCTTACTACCTTGTAAATCATTTCGAGTAATTGGTTTTGATAAATCCCTTTTTGGTGTGTGTGCAAGTGCTAAAATTGAAAGTCCATATTTGTTCTTTAGTGCTTTCAAATGCTTCATTAGTGGCAAAGCATCTTTAGCCTTTTCGGTTTCGTTTTTTAAGTAAGTGAGATTATCAATAATTAGAATTTTTGCCCCCGTTTCAGTTATGCTTTGTTCTAAGGAAAGGTTGAGATAATCCTCAAAAGTTTGGTTTTCGGGTATTGATGCATCGGGGTTTATCTCAACCCGTATAAAATTGTTGTCAAAGTCGTAATGCTGTTCAAACTTAATTGAATATCTGTTCTCAAATTGTTTGTCGCTTAACTCGAAATCAAAATACAAAATGGGTTGTTTTTGCGTTTCCAGTATAAAGCCCCGTATTGCTTCCCCCTTGCTAATGCTGTTTCCAATCTGTACGGCTAATATTGATTTTCCTAAATTGGTGTCGGCAAACAGAATACAAAGTTCACCCTCAAACCAAAATTCACCGAAAAGCATTTTTGGAATAGGTCGGGTTTTGGCTTGTTCTATCCAACGGCTGGCAGTTTTAACGGTGAACAGCCCTTTGCTTTCTTTGGCTTTGTTTCCTTGCTTAATAAGCTGTTCGACTTCGGTCTGAATATCCTCAACCCCGATACCGTATTTATCAAACTCAAAGTTTGTGATAAGTTCCATATCAAAAAAGGGTTAGGGATTGAGTAAATAAATTCGTGTCGGTCGTGTAATACCCTGCACGGTGTTTTGATACCTTACAAAGCCCATGTTTCAATAGGTGTATGCTGTCATGCTTTTGCCATTTAGCAACGTATCGGCAAATGTTAGCCCTTAAAATGCCTGTTTCAATTGATACCATTAACATGGTTGATGGCTTACGTTTGAATGCTTCATAAACCTGTTTCGTTTGTATCTCAAAATGTGTATCTTTGCTTTTACCAATTAGCAAAGAATTACTGGGGGTATTCAATGTCTTAACCATTGTTACCCCCTTTTCTTTTTAAATAGCCTTCGGCTTCGCTGGCTGTTTCTGCCAACGTCTTTTTTCTGCCTTGTTTCAACCAGCTATCAATTTCTGATTTTAGAAACCTCAACTTTTTACCGCCTTTATGAACGGGAATAACGCCAGCGTTCACCCATCCGTAAACGGTGGGTTTGCTGGGTTTGTCGGGGTGGTAAATACAAAGTTCGTTGAGGTCTAACCAACGGTCGGTTTCAGTTGGTTGTTCGTTACTCTTTTCAAGTAACAGCCTTTTTATTTCGCTTACTTCATTAGTAAGGTGCGTAAAGGCTTTCGGTAATGTTTCGAGTGTTAACCCTTCTGCTAAATTTTCCATTTGACTATCATTTAATATTTGATAGTGCAATGGTATAAGGGGCTTTTAGGGGCAACAATAGGGGGGTACTCCCTTTTTTAAGTTTTGATAGTCGCTTTGTACAGTTTTTTTATGTAAGTGGGCTGTATATTTTGTTTTATTCTCAGTGCTATATTCTGAAAGGGTGGAAATATTTCCTTTGACTGCTCGCCCTTCTTTATCTGAATTAAACCACTTTGAAACCTCTTTGTTTAGCTGATATTTACTTTTAAATTGGTTCTTTTCAAGGTGTTTTAAAAACCCTAAATATTCAAACATTGCAATACTATAAGGTAGTCCTTTTGTGCTTATCAATTCAATAATAATTTGTTTGTTGTCCTCTGAAAGCTGCATAATCATTTGCAGATTAAAGAAGCCGTAATTGTCCAGTTCCGTTTTAAGTTTATCGGTTTTTGTTTCTTGCTCTTTAAGAATGTTATGCTTTGGTTGCATTAAGTCTTTAAATAATGGAGCAAATTGATTATTGTTTGAAAAAACAATTGACCACGCTTTGTAAAAAAAACCTTGTTTTTGACCTTGTTCAAAGCCATCCACTATATTATTACCTTTTCTTGTAAATCCATGACGTTGATTAGCCCAATCATGCTTGGGAAATATTGTTTTTGTCAGGTACTCAAACACCTTATTTGCATAGTCTTGTTTGTCAGCAAGAAGCGTTAAATATGGTTTTATAATAGTATTTTCAAATTCGTTAAATCCATTTTTAAACCCATCTGCATACTCAATGAAATATGGTTCTAAATCCTCAAAAAACTCAATTCTTTTATCTTTTATGTTTGTTGGTATTTGCAAAACTTCGTTAAGCATAGTGCATAAATCAGCGCGTTTATGAAATGCACCAAATATCATATTTGAGTAAGGTAGAAAAAGTGTTTCCTTTTTTCCGAATATGTGATTTTTATTCATTTCCATAAATTCATTATCCGAAACCAAACAAGGACTGCAATAAAACTCTAAAATATTGTTGTCAATAGTTTGATTACTCATTAAGTATGAGTGGGATATATTTTCAGGTACAATTTCATTTGAGGTATAGTCCTCTTTAAAATTCCCCCAATTTCTATACGCCAAAACGCCACACCTTATTTTATCTATAAAATCAATATTGATTATTTCTTCCATTGATGTAGTTTTCTAAGTTTAAAAATCAAGTTTTATTCTGTCGGCTGCTTCACGCTTTGTTTGGTCGATTATCTTTGCGTAAATCTGTGTGGTTTTTAGTTCACGGTGTCCCAGCATTTTTGAAACGGTATAAATATCCGTTCCCTTTGATAGTTGCAAGGTGGCAAAAGTATGCCTGAAACAATGAAAGGTTATATCCTTTGTTATCCCAGCTGCTCCAATCCATTGGTACAGGTGTTTGTTTTCGTATGCAGAATAAGTAAGCCCCTTAAATACTTTGTCGGTGGCTTCTTTTCGTTCACCCAGTAAGCTGTAAGCCTGTTCAGAAATAGGCATCATTTCAACCCCTTTTGTTTTTTGCTGTTTGAATTGAATAAAGTATCCGTTACCTTCAATGTATTCTATTTCACTCCAAGTCATGTTTTTAATATCCGAAAACCTTAACCCCGTAAGGGCTGAAAATAGGGCAGCACGTTTTAGTAATGGGTTGTTACAATCCGTTTTAACAAGGCTATTCAGTTCCTCTAAGGTTAAGAAGTTCCTTTGAGTTTCCGCCTGTTTTATAGGTTCAATTCTTGCATTCAGGTCGGTTTGTAAATACCCGTCTTTATAGGCTTGTTTCATGGTTGCTTTCAGCTTATTGAAATAGGAAACGGCTGAATTTGTTGCAAGGGTCGTTTTGACGCTTTTATTGCTTTTGGTATTGAGTAGATATTCTTTGAACTCTGTGCAAAATTTTTCGTTGAGATTGGTAAACGTCAAATTTCCTTTTGTGAATGTTTCAAGATATTTGTAAGCTGAAACCCAGTTATCATGGTTTGAGGCTTTGCGTTTGTCGGCAAGGCTTTTAAAATAATCGACAAAATTCTGTTCGCCCAGCTCTTTAATCTTTAGTCGTTCCTTTTCATATCCTGTGTAAATTTCGGGTTTGTTTAGATTGTTTTCCCGTTTCTGCTTTATTTGTTCGGCAAGCTGTAAAGTTTCTTTGTTCTGTTGTTTCTCAAGAGGTTTTTTTGTCTTATCAAAAATGTACAGTCCTAAAAACTCCCTTCGGGTTGGTTCGCCTGTTTCGGGGTGTGGTATGGCTGGGTAAAAATCCAGATACAAACTTTGCCTGTTTCCTGAAATGGACTTCTGTCTTAATTTAACTTTTATTGCCATTGTTTTTATGCTTTAGTGTTTATCTCAGTAGATCGTCAATTACCGATTTCAGAACGTATACAAACCAACCCTTTTTTATTTTGGGTATGTCGTTGCGCTTAATAAGGCTTTGTAAGGCTGTTTCTGAAATACCATATTTGCTTTGTATTTCGGTAAGGGTGTAACAGTCGGAAACGTCAAACGGCTGTTGTTTGGGTTGAGGGGTTACAGGTTGAGGCTGTTCAAATAGTTTATCAATTTCGGAACGTTTGATTCTTGTTATTCTTTGCCCCAAATTTACGGCTTTGATAGTGCCGCATTCAATGTAGTAATAAACTGAACGTACAGAACAGTGTAGTAATTGGGCAACTTCACGAACCATTAAAAACTCTTTGGCTTTTAATTCCTCTATTGGCTGGTTTTTTATTTGCTGGGTCTCCTTTTGACTCGTTTCAATCTTTGCAGTCCTTACCTTTTGTTTGTACGCTGCACTTGCACACTTTGTGGAACAAAAGCGGGTTACTGTGGTTTGGGCTGTAAACTCCTTACCACAATGTTGGCAAATTCGTTGTACCTCAATGTTTGAACTCATTTAATGTCGTTTAATGTCATTAAGTATATTTAAGTGCAATTAAGTGCAAAACAAAAAGGGCTTAACCCCGTTTTTTGTACCTCAATCCGTTTAAGGTACAACAAAGGTACAAATATTCCATAAACAAACAACTAATAACACAAAAAAACCCTATATTTGTAAGTATTAAAAAAGCCCTCTATTAAAGGGCTTTATGTGGGTTTTCTATTAGTTTAGTGTTTGGTTGTTTTGTGATAGTTATTTTCCGATGCAGAAATGCTCGAAGATGTTTTTCAGTACTTCATCGGTGGTGATGAGGCCGGTGATTTGGCCGAGGTAGTGAATACAGGCACGGAGGTCTTGTGATAGAAATTCGCTGGAGTGATTTTCCTGAAGACCATCCTGAACTCTGACAATGGCCTCATGAGCGGACTTCAATGCTTCGTAATGGCGTAGGTTGGTAATGATGATGTCCTGACGGGCGAGGTCGGGCAGACCAGCGATTTCCAGCAATTTAGCCTTCAACAGGTCGATGTTTTCCCCTTTTTTTGCGGAGATATGCAGCCTGTGTCTGGAATAAGTTTTGAACTGGTTATCTAGCACCTGTTGTTCTTCTTTGTCGATTTTATCAGACTTATTAAAAAGCACCATCAGGGTCTTGCCTTCCGACCGGGGAATGATTCGTCCGGCCATCCATTCGATGTGTTCGGTGAACCTGGTGGAATCAATTACCCAGAGAACGATACTGGCTTGTTCGATTTGCTGATACGTGCGTTCAATACCCAGTAACTCAATTTCATCCCTGGTTTGACGCAGACCGGCTGTATCGATGAAACGGAAAGTGATACCCCGTATGTTGGCCAGGTCTTCGATAACATCCCTGGTCGTACCTGGAATCGCGGAAACGATGGCTTTTTCCTCGTTTAACAACTGGTTAAGCAAGGTTGATTTGCCGGCATTGGTTTCACCCACGATGGCTACAGGAATGCCGTTTTTCAAGGCATTACCCAGTCGGAATGAATCAGTAAGTTTTAGCAGCGTTTTTTCCAATTTATTGGCCAGGTCCTTGAGATCCTTGCGATTAGCAAATTCTACCTGCTCTTCACTGAAATCAAGTTCCAGCTCAATCATGGTGACGAAGTGCAGCAGGCTGTCTCTGAGCTTGTCAATTTCATGAGAGATGCCTCCCCGCATCTGCTGCAAAGCCAGGCGATGGTTGGCAGCAGAAGTACACGTGATGAGGTCGGCAATGGCTTCTGCCTGAGAGAGATCCATCTTGCCGTTCATAAATGCCCGTCTCGAGAATTCCCCAGGCTCAGCCAAACGGCATCCTTCTTCCAGCAAGACCCGGATAATTTTCTGTTGAATATATGTTGAACCATGACAAGTCAGTTCAACGGTATCTTCACCTGTAAAGGAATGGGGATTTCTATAGGTAATAGCGATCACCTCATCGATCAGGTAACCATTTTTTTGGAACTGGCCAAATAGGGCCGTATGGCTTTCCTGAGTTGACAGTTGTCTCTTGCCGTCAGGCGTCCTGAATAATCGGTCGGTAATTTCAAATGCCTGAGAGCCTGATACCCGTATCATAGCAATGGCTCCTGTACCAGGAGCTGTGGCAATGGCACAAATCGTATCGTTCATCATGGCAGTTATAAATTATAGTCTGTCTAAAACGGTCAGGATTAATTTTTCCATGGCCGTCTTGTATTCGATGTTGACGTTCTTTGAAAGTCGGTTGGCAATGACAAGACACACGGTCATGGCATGGTGACCCAGTAACGCGGAAAGGCCGGCCACGGCAGCACTTTCCATCTCGTAATTAGTGATACGCTGCCCTTTGTAGGAAACGCGTTGCAGAAGGCTGTTCAAATCCGGTTGGGCAAGGGAAATGCGTAATTCCCTACCTTGAGGGCCATAAAAACCGTTGGCAGTAATGGTGACACCCCGTTTCATATCGTCAAGCCCTATTCTGTTAACAAGGGCTGAATCGGCAGATACGATATAGGGACGGTTAAATCCGGAAGGCCAGTTCATTTGTTGACAAAAGGCTTCTTCAAATGCCAGGTCTCTGATAGCTTCGTTACCGTGATAGAAATACAGCATTCCATCAAAAGCCACCGATTTTTCAGAAATCAGAAACGTACCGACTGGTACATCTGGTTGCAAACCACCACACGATCCGATACGGATCAGATTAAGCACTTTTTTTTCCGGCTTTTCAGTCCGGGTCTTTAAATCAATATTTACCAGTGCATCCAGTTCGTTGATGACAATATCAATATTGTCCGAACCAATGCCAGTACCTACAACAGAAAGGCACTTTCCTTTGTAATGGCCGGTTACTGACACAAATTCACGGTTAGTTACGCGGCATTTAACGGAGTCCATCATGTCCGCGATCATGTCGACTCGTCCGGGATCGCCAACGAGCAGGACATTTTCAGCCAGTTGTTCCGGTCTGAGATGCAGATGGAAAATGCTTCCATCTGCATTGATCAGTAACTCGGAATCCGGAAAATGTTTCATTTTCAACACATCAGATTAAGCTTTTGTTTCGGGTTTGCCTCCTGGTTTGGCTATACTTTCGCGCATGTTGGTGTCAGACTCGATGTTTTTGATTTTCTGATAGTCCATGATGCCAAGATTACCTTCACGGAAAGCCTGAGCCATAGCCTTGGGTACTTCAGCTTCGGCTTCAATCACTTTGGCACGTGCTTCCTGAGCCTTGGCCTTCATTTCCTGTTCCAGCGCAACAGCCATGGCACGACGTTCCTCCGCTTTGGCCTGAGCAATGTTTTTGTCGGCATTGGCCTGATCCATTTGCAGTTCTGCACCGATATTTTTACCGACATCAATGTCCGCGATATCGATGGATAAAATCTCAAAGGCAGTTCCGGCATCCAATCCTTTTTTCAAAACCATTTTGGAAATTGAATCAGGGGCTTCCAGTACATCCTTGTGCGAAGTGGCCGAACCGATGGCAGCGACAATACCTTCACCGACGCGGGCAAGAATGGTTTCTTCACCAGCACCACCCACTAACTGGCGGATGTTGGCACGAACGGTAACGCGGGCTTTGGCTATCAGCTGGATACCGTTGATGGCCACAGCAGCTACAGGAGGTGTATCAATGACTTTTGGGTTTACAGACATCTGAACGGCTTGAAACACGTCACGACCAGCTAAGTCAATGGCGGTGGCCATCTGAAACGTCAGCTCGATGTTGGCTTTTGAGGCGGAAACGAGTGCATGTACCACTTTCTCAACGTGACCACCGGCCAGGTAGTGAGCTTCGAGTTCGTCGCGTGTCAGGGTTTTAAGACCAGCTTTATGCCCTTCGATCATGGCATTCACAATGGTGGTGGGTGGAACTTTACGAATACGCATCAGGAAGAGTTGAATCAGCGAGATGCTAACTCCGGAAACCTTGGCGGAAAGCCACAAAAAGAACGGGATGTAGTAGAAGAACATCACCGCCAGCAAAACGATCAGTACAATGATCAATGTTGAAATCCATTGCATAGTAGTTGGTATTAGTATTAATTAGCTTGTTTATTGATTGTACGGACAAGGACGTTGTAAGAACCGATCTCAATTACTTCGACGGGTGTGTTTGCATCGATCAGTTCATTTTCAGCACGACCTTCTATCGTAACGCCATTGATCAGCACTTTGCCGATAGGGCCCAGCCTGGAAACGGTCACTCCTTTATCGCCGGGCCGTATTTCCACCCCCTTAAACGGCTCAGTTTTGGAATTGATAGCTGTTTTAAGGGCCATTCTGTCGAATGACCTGGATTTGTAAAACCAGTAAAGCACCCCCGTAAGAGCAACGGCGGAGATGCCTAACGTCCAGGTGCCTCCCGAAACGCCCAGTTTGGTATATGCTAGCACGATACCACCGACCATACAGGCTACACCAGCTATACCGGCGATGGAAATGCCCGGTATCAGATATACTTCAATGACCATGAAAAAGATACCCAGGACAATTAATCCGATGATAAATGCCAGATTCATGACAGTAAATTTTTTGGAAAGATACGCAAAAATAACGATTCGAATAACTGACCAGTCATTTATTTTGCAAGAGCCCTGATTTCCAGATTTCGGGCTGAAACTTCCAGCGAAGGAAGTTGTTTCTGAAGTGATTGGTTTTCCTGTTCGAGCGACAGTATTTCGACACCAAGCCTGTCTTTGCTGGCTGGAGCCGTTGTCTGGTACAATTGGCGCTTTTCTTCGAGTTTCGATTTATTTTCTGACAGTTGCTTCAATTTGTTAAAATACGTTTGATAGGTTCTTCTGGCTTCATCGGATTGGAAATCATTGGCACTGTCGTAACTGATGGAATCGTTGATATAAAACTGAAAGACGTTGGTCTGTTCCGAAATTTCAGTGTGTTCATCAGCCGTGACCGGTCGATTCTGCAGTAAGGAATCAATATCTTTGCCTTTCCAGGTATCACGAATGCATCGTATTTGTGCAAAAGCCTGAAGCTCTTTCAGGCTTTTGTCTTTCAGAATGGTCTTTTCGGTCGATGGCATGAACGTGTAGATAGTTACATAGCCCTTTTTTGCATTTCTGTCCGTAGCCAGGTAACCACGATTGGTAAATTCGTCTATGATAAGAAAATAGTCATTGGCAGGGGAATTGTACGGCATATTCAGCCTGTCCGGTAACAGATAGGTCCTGGTCGCCGGATTCATGCGTGTTACGAAAATATCTGAACCGCCCATACTCATTTCAGAATCGGAGGCAAAATACAGGGTAACGCCATCTTGCAGGAAGTATGGATTGAATTCGTTTCCGGTACGGTTAATGTTGTCAGGGAACAGTTCCGGATCGTCCCAACTATCAAGAATCCGGTGCCTGGCTACCAGCTCCAGCCCTTTTCCGGGCAAAGAATCGGCATAATAGACTCTGTCGTTTCGTTCAGGAAAATAGGCATACCCGTAATTAAGCGACATACGGGGAAAAATTGTCATGGTTGGAAGTAGCCCCCCTGATTCAGCAGACAGATTCAGTACCGTATACATGTTCTGTTTGGGAACAATGATGCTGTCAATAAACAGGACGTCCTCGACACGTTGCAGTAACTCCAGGCTTGTCAGCAGGGAATCTTTCAGCTTTGCAGCTTCAATTCGCTTTTCTTCGGGAATACTGCTGTTGGACAAATAGTATTCAAGGTATATAAGTGATGTGTCAAGGGCTCCCAATGACAAATAAACCTTGGCTTGATACATAGATGCCTGTACTATTTTTCGTTGACTGGCGAATTCAAGGTAGGGTAACGCCTGTCTTGTCTTGCCCGTTTCTGTCAAACATACACCGTACCAATAGCTTAAACTGGCATCTTTGGGTTTTGAATGAAGGCTGCTTTTGAAAACCGGCAAGGCTTTTGCATACTGACCTTGCAGGAACCATGTCTTGGCCTGGCCTAACGTCTGTGCCTGGACAAAAACCGTCGGAAGACATAGCAGCAGTATAAAAAACCGATACCTCATGGAACACTACTGGTTTTATTTTTTCAGCCTATGCTGTATAGATATACCTGGTAAGTTGAAAACGCTACAAAAAACCGAATAAACGTCAATATGTCTTTTTAAGCAGATAGATTACAGAACTGGTTCGTCTTGAATTGAACAGGCTGTTGATGTTCGAGTACAAACCGGTCAGCAAACCATGCCATACAGGGCTTCGCTTTCCAGCATAGCCCGCACTCATCATTGAGTTGTAATAGGCGTCGTATGGCATGCCTTTCACTTGTATCAAGGTAAAACCATATTGGCAGATAAATCGTTCAAATACAGACGGACTGAAATGCCACAAGTGTCTTGGAACATCGTAAGCAGCCCAGTAACGGCCATAAAGTGTGGCATCCAGTGAAGAGCAATTCGGCAATGCTATCAGCAAGGTGCCTTCAGCCTTGAGTGCCTGATGAATCCAGGTTAAATAGGTTCCGGCATCGTGCAGGTGTTCCAGTACGTGCCAGAGTGTAATAATATCATACTTGTTTGTAACGGGTTGATTGTAAATAGGCTCGATACCCGTTACCTGCAATCCGAATTCACTGACAGCCCGGTTTCGTGCCTGTTCATCAATTTCGATACCTTCGCAGCTGAAACCTTTCTGTTCCATGTAATGCAGGAAATGACCTGTTCCGCAACCAATATCCAGCAGCTCCTTACCGTTGGTCAGCCGTTCGATCAACCGGCGTTTGTTGCCTAGCATAATGGTTCTGACAACATGATACAATCGATTGATAAGACCTTTGCGCGTATCTGAATGGGATATGTAGGCATCACTCTTATAGTAGGCACCAATCTCGCTGGCAGCAGGGGCATCCGAGGTAAAACGGAAACCGCAAGTCTTGCAGATAGCAATACAAAAGTGTTTATGCGTGATGAAATGATCGGTGCATTCCATCAGTGGAACGATGTCTTTACTGCCGCAAACGAGGCATTTTTTGGCATTGGTATTTTCCATGAGGCACTATTCTCTGGCTAGATTGACTAATCGATCAGATCAAAACCAGTATAGGAAATAAGTGCCTTTGGTATGCGGATACCTTCAGGCGTTTGATTGTTTTCCAGCAGAGCGGCTACTATACGGGGTAATGCCAGCGCACTACCGTTGAGGGTATGACACAACTGGGGTTTGCCTCCTTCACTTTTGAAGCGACATTTAAGCCGGTTAGCCTGATAACTCTCAAAATTGGAAACCGAGCTGACTTCCAGCCAGCGTTTCTGCGCGGCTGAATACACTTCAAAATCGAAGGTGAGGGCGGAAGTGAAGCTCATGTCACCGCCGCAAAGACGTAGGATGCGCCAGGGTAGTTCCAGCTTGTCTACAAGAGTTTGCACGTAATCCACCATTTCCTTCAGCGATTCATAGGAATGATCCGGATGGTCGATACGAACAATTTCGACTTTGTCAAACTGATGCAGGCGGTTCAGTCCACGTACATCTTTACCGTGTGAACCAGCTTCACGACGGAAACAGGCAGAATAAGCCGTATTCTTGACGGGCAGGTCTTTCTCATTGAGGATGACATCCCTGTATATGTTTGTTACAGGTACCTCAGCCGTTGGAATCAGGTAAAAATCATCCAGATCGGCGTGGTACATCTGGTCTTCTTTGTCGGGCAATTGTCCTGTGCCATAGCCTGAAGCGGCATTGACCACATAAGGAGGCTGTATTTCAAGGTAACCGGCTTCCCTGGCGTTGTCCAGGAAAAAATTGATTAGAGCACGCTGAAGTCTGGCTCCTTTTCCTTTGTAGACAGGAAATCCGGCTCCGGTAATCTTCACACCCAGTTCAAAATCAATGAGGTCGTATTTTTTGGCCAGATCCCAGTGGGGAATGGCTGTTTCAGGTAATTCAGGCATCACACCGCCGGATCGTTCCACGACATTGTCTTCGGCATGTTTGCCTTCAGGGACGCTTTCATGGGGCAGATTGGGCAGCTGAACCAGTAAGTCCTGCAGGCAATCTTCCGCTGATTTCATCGTGGCTTCCATGATTCTGTTTTCCTCCTTGAGCTGAGATGTCCGTTCTCTGGCTGCATTTGCCTCGTCTTTCTTACCTGCCTGCATAAGTTGTCCGATGGTGCGGGATAACTGGTTCAGCTCAGCCAGACTGGCATCCAATGCAGTCTGGGTACTTTTACGGCGGGCATCAAGCACCAGTATTTCTTCGACCGGCTCTTTTCCGTCAAAACCTTTTTTTGCCAATCCGGCCAGCACTTTTTCTTTGTTGTCAGTAATGAATTTCAGCGTAAGCATAGCGTCTGTTTCTTTAATTTAAGACCCGCAAAGTTACATTCAATCTGCTGAAAAACCAATTTTAATCCGAACTTAATCGAAAGTCGTTTCTTATACCGGATTACTGTCAAAATTAATAGCCATTATGACAAAAAATAAAAGTCAGAGTAGTTTATAAGTTTTATTTTTGTGTCAGTTTTTTAGTAAAGATAATACAGCCATGAAGAACATGAATTTCCGCGAGCGTATTCCCCACTGCTTTGCGGCGGGGTTAGCGAGCAAAACACAGGAATTCCAAAAGGGAATCGGAGATTCCTCGCGGCTTGCTGCGAAGAGCTTCAATACTTCCTTTTTGCAAACAAACATGAACCGTCAACGACCTTACAGTAGTTTGTGCTGGTATCGTAAATGGCTGGTATTTTTTTTGTTGCTATCTTTTGTATTGACCGTTAATGCCCAGCGGAAATACCAGACGCTTGATCGTGGTGTTGTTGCCTGCAACAATGGTACGGCAACGACGTCACCTGTATTTATTAGTTGGCGACTGCTGGCACAAGATCCGGAATCTGTTCAGTTCAATGTCTATTGCAACAAAGGAGGAACGGGTGACTATGCCTTGCTGAATACATCCGGCCCTATCTCTAATACCAATTATTCAACGACTGTCGCTTCCGTCCCTGCCAATAGTCTGTTGTGCGTGGCTCCGGTCATCAATGGATCGGAAGGTACCAGAAGTGTTCCGTTCAAGTTTGTGCTGCGTTCCTACAGAAGCATCTTCCTGGATATAACCTACGATGGATTCTTGTCCAATACGGCCTATTCTACCAAATTCATCTGGCCGGCCGACCTGGATGGTGACGGGGAATATGATTACGTGGTTGACCGGCTTTCGCTGGCAGGCAGTACCCACAAGGTTGAAGCCTACCTGAGTACAGGCGAGCGTCTCTGGACAATCGACATGGGGCCAAATGTCCTGATTTCACAGGGGCATAACGATATGGTGGTGGCCTACGACATGAACTGTGACGGAAAAGCCGAAGTGGTCATCAAAAGCAGCGATGGCACCCGTTTCTGGGATAAGGCCAATAATACTTGGGGATACTACCTGAAAAATGCAACCAACGGTGATACGGACAGTGACGGTATTGTTGATTATACTACTCAGACTGTAAAGACACCGCCCCAATACATCACCGTTGTCAATGGTATGACCGGTGCTGAAATGAATACCATCGAAATGCCCTATCCTAACGACTCATACAACAAATACACAAGAACCAGCAAGGCCAACTATATGGGTGACGATTACAGTAACCTGAGCGGCCATATGGGTATAGCCTATCTGGATGGGGTGCATCCGAGTGTTGTCATGGAATACATGTGCCGTGCTGTCAGTGAATTTCATTTTTATTACGTAACAGCGTGGGGCTATAAATTCGAAAACGGCATTGCCACTGACTGGGAACAGAAATATACATGGAGCCGTAATTACCAGAGCTGTGCCGAATTTCATCACATCCGTATTGCCGATGTGGATATGGATGGTAAAGATGAAATGCTGGAGGGAGGTTATACCATTGATGATGATGGCAGTCTGCTGTTTTCGGCCAATATTTCGCATGGAGACCGTTTCAGAACGGGTGATATCAATCCGTCACGCCCGGGGCTGGAAACCTTTGCCATTCAACAAAATGCGGGCGATTTACTGGGACAGGTTCTCTATGATGCAGAAACGGGTACAGCCATTAAAAAATGGTACCTGGCCAGTACCGGTGATGTCAGTCGCGGGGAATGTATTGACATTGACAAGAATTATAAAGGTTATGAGATGTGGTCGACTATGGGCAATATATACAACTGCAAAGGCGATATCATCTACAATGGTAGTGTTGATATGCCCAAAGAAGGCATGTGGTGGGACGGTGAACTGGACCGTGAGATACTGGATGCCAAGGACGGTAATGGAGCCAATGCCATGATTGTGAAGTATGCCGGAAGTGGTTCTTACCAAAACAACCGCCTTATTCAGTTTGCCTCCATGATGAGCTGGGTCGTGAAGGCTGAATATGGTTGTCGCCCTGCATTTTACGGGGATATTGCCGGCGACTGGAGAGAAGAAGTGATTCTTGAAAAGGTTTATTATGTCAACGATACCACGAATAACTACTCCGGTTTCTTTGGTTTTACAACGGATTATCCAACCGATACCAGATTATATTGCCTGATGCAGAACCCAGCCTACCGGATGCAAACCACAACCAGAGGCTATTATCAGTCACCATTCCCCGATTTCTACTTAGGCTATGATATGCAGCAACCACCACTTCCGCCGATGATGAAGACTGATCTGGTCTGGAAGTCTGGTACGACCTGGCATGCGACATCCACTAATTTTACAGGCTATGATGAAACGTCCAGCCAGCCTTTCGAAAACGGTAAAAGCGTTTTGTTTGACATTTCGGGAAATAATTCCGATACCATTCTGCTGGAAGATTCCTTGTCGCCTTCTGTTTTGTATGTGATGACACCTGTCGGACATGATTACATAGTTGGCGGTACAGGTGCCATTACAGGATCGACTGAATTATGGAAATCCCAGAACGGACGTTTCACCCTGAACGGAAATCATACCTATACCGGAAAAACCATCATTTCAGAAGGCACCCTTGAACTTAACGGCAGTCTGCAAAGCACCGTTGACCTGAGAGCTAAAGGGGCCATTGCCGGCAATGCGACGCTGAACGGTAGTGTGATTTCGGAACCTGGTCTGAATGATAAAGGAGGCCTGTTTTCGCCCGGAACAACCGAAAAGCCTTTCGGGAAAATGACTGTTAATGGTGATTTGGCCCTTGAAGGAGGCCTTTATCTGGAAATGAACCTTCAAACAACGGGTATGACCGTCAATGATACCGTTGTACGGATGGATACGTTGCTGGTGAACGGAAATCTGACGCTTAGTGGTACAAATTACCTGAATATTGTGGCCTCTGAAGCTAAACCCTTTGCTGGTAAATATCCTTTACTGTCATGGACCGGTACACTAACAGGCAGCATATCAAATTTTAGTGTTTTAGGTCTTAAGGGTTTATCGACAGATCTGCTCATCGAAGACGATACGCTGTTTCTGATTGTAAACGGACAGCGTGCTGCCCAGACTGGCGTGACCTGGACCGGTACGGAATCTGCTATCTGGGATTATGATGCTGAAAATTTTAGCATTACCGGTGAGCCGGTAACATTTGTAAACGGAGACCAGGTTATCTTCAATGATGATCCGGCTAACAAAACCATCACTTTGAATGAATTTGTCGAAACCAGCGGTGTAACAGTTGACAACAATGCCGCTACCTACACATTCTCAGGTACAAACGGCGGTATAAGTGGAACGGGAGGGATTACCAAGGAAGGAACAGGCTTGTTACAAATGTACACAACCAAGAGTGATTATACTGGTCCGACTATCGTGAATGGTGGTACGCTGGAAGTGACAACACTGTCAGACGGAGGGATTGAAGGCCCTATTGGAAAAGCATCGACAGCAGTATCCAATCTGATACTCAATCGTTCAATCTTGAAGATAAACAATACCAATTCATCTACTGACAGGGGTATGACCATACAGGATACCAGCACCATCGAAATTACTCAAAGTAGCAGTTATGCCACCCTGAAAGGGTTGATAAGTGGTACGGGTATGTTGGTCAAGACGGGTCCCGGACAACTGAGCATGACGTATGCGGCTGCTAATACTTATACCGGAGGTACGTTGGTCAAAACCGGTACGCTGGCTATGGGTACCTGGCAATCAACTTTCGGGACATTGGGCAGCAAACTGGAAGTACAAGGCAACTCGTCCATTATCATTTTCAATAACAACGAAACATCACAAATTCCTGTTTTCAGATATGCCATGGTTGTACCGGCAGCATCTGGTATTTATTTATACGCTGGTCAACGGTGTAAAATAAACGGAACACTGACCGGAGCCGGAACCGTTAACCTGAATGTGCCCTATGTGCGTGCCGACCTGATTGGTAACTGGTCAGCCTTTACAGGAACATTGAATGTCACAGGCAATCAATTCAGATTGTGCAACTCCAATGGATTGCAGAATGCCTCTGTCAATCTGGGTGATGGTGTGACCATGGGCCATTATGTGGAAGGTAAAGCCGATGCTCTTTCAGGTACTTCAAAAATTGGCAGTCTGGCCGGAAATGCTACTTCAACTATTTACAATGGTACGTTTAGTGTTGGACATAACAATAAAGATGCTTATTTCCGGGGGATCATCAATGCCGGTGTCACTGTCAATAAATACGGGACAGGCAAATGGACACTTACCAATGCCAACCTGAATACAACGACTTTTATCATTTATGGGGGAACAGTCTATGCGGCCAATACAACAGGAAGCGCTACGGGCTCTGGTCTTGTATATGTAAAAACGGGGGGCGCATTGGATGGTACCGGTCTGGTTTCCGGAGCTGTCACTATAGAAAGTGGCGGTACCCTGACCGGAAGCCTGACCATTGGTGGCACTACCATATTAAAGAGCGGATCAACTTTGATTCCAGGCACATCTACGCTGACTACTTATCGGAAAATCACTGTCAACAATTCGCTGACGCTTCAGCATGGCTGTTCCGTCAACATGAAAATCTTTGGTGGGGTTACCTCAACCTGTGACCAGCTGGTAGTCAGCGGTACCTTTGCGCCTGAGGGGGTACTACGGATTTCCAAACCAACCGTATCTCTCATTACAGAAGGTGCCGTATTCCAGCTTTTTAGTGCGGGGGTCATTTCGTCCACCCGTTTTGACAGTATCATCCTGCCCGAAAACACGAATGTGACTGAATGGGATACAACTTTGCTGTATACCGAAGGAAAACTGGTTGCTTCAAAAATAAACGCCATCGAAAATGTTGAAACAGCTGGCCTGGTTACGCTGTATCAGACAGACGTTGACCAGATGATCACGGTTTGTACCGGTGATTTTTCCGGAAAAGGTCTTCTGAAAATTCAGAATGGGGGAGGAGCCATTGTCTATTCAGCCGAAATTACTTCCGGAGAAACCCGGGAAATCAATCTTAAAGGCCTGGAATCCAGCGTTTATTTTCTGACGCTGAAAACAAAGGATAGCAGATGTACCCGGAAGTTTATCAAACGAGAGTGAATCACAGATTTACCATCGGCAAATACCAATTATCCTTTTGTAACAGTTTCTGATAGATGGTTGTTGCCTTAATTGCTGTTTCTGAATACTTTGGATGATTGCGACGGGCTATTCTGGAGGCAAGAAACGAACAATCATTGCGCCGGATAGACATGCGCATGAGATCATAGAATCGATGCCCCTCAAAAGCACTTTCAAAGGCGCATTCATTACAAATCAGGTTTTCTACGGCGTTTATACTATCCGCAAGAGTTGGATTTTCGGCAGTAATCTGAGGAAAAGAATAATGCGATGAATCCCGTTCAGCGTTGCCGCAACCCCTGGCATGAATGCCAATGTTTTTATTGTCTCCCAGGTCATAGAAAGTGTAGCCACTTGCCTTCAAACGTGCATATTCCTGGTTTTGATCGTAGTTTATCAGGTTTCCGGTGCTTAGTCCGTATTTCAGTATATTAAACGCAGTAATGGGATATCCTGCCGCATTGATGGCTTCAGCCAGCCTCATGAAAACGACAGCCGTGCGATAGACAGTCACGTGTGGATTGGATGAATAGTACTTTGTGATATACCGGCCTTCGTCTCCAAGATCATTGGTGCTGGCGTCCAGGCGGAGGTCTCCTACGTTATAGACAACTTCTCCCGATGTAAGAGTGTAGTTATACCATTCGTTTGTCTCTATCGTGTCCTGAACCAATCCAAATTCAAAGGTGTTGGAAACATAACAGTAATAGGTAGAGTCTGAAAGATTATCCAAATAATCGGAACAAACCAGACTTGAACTGAAAAGGGTCTTTAGCTGGCTGGTTCTTCCGTAAGAAGATTCCAATGCCATTGGAATAAAACAAATGCGGTCATTATTTGAGACTTGTGAAAATTGATTTTTCCAACTTCCAGTGGTACTGCTGAATTGGTCTGTGCTGTATCTTATTGAATAAGTGGAAGATGCATCTTTGTCATTTTTATATAAATAATCCCGGTAATATTGGGCAGCTTCGGCATAGTCGTTCTTATTGCCTGTATAAGTAGCTTTCCATAAATAAAGATCACCTAGAACGAGCCGTACAGGAAAAAAGAACCACTTTGAATCAACAGTCACGTCTTCACCATAGGAAAACGAACTGTATGAGGGCGTTTCGACATCAATGTAAGGCTCCAGATCTTCGATAAGCAAGGTGCAGATTTCTTCCATTTCCTTCCGATTGGACAGGTCATTGGCTACTTCCTCAATTTCTGAATAGGTAAGCAATGGATCCGTATAATAAGGAACCGTTCCGTATATCTTGGCCAGTTGCAGGTACGTCCATGCCCTGTATGTTTTCACAACAGCGATTTCCTTTTGAAAGATGGATTCCTGATGTGACGTCAACTCTTCATCGGCTCGGCTTATGAAGTAGTTGCAGTTGTTTATGACGGCATAATAATAGCTATAGTTGTTGTACGTTGTATCATCGCCCTGTTCAAAATTAGCGAGTTTATCCAATGCTGTATTATCCTCGCCAGAAGAAAATTCATTGTATGTCGTAACCAGGTCTCCACGCACTTCACCCAGCAACACCGTCTGATCTGCCAGTTTCTGCAGTTGATTGATGATACCCAACACGGAATAGACGGTATCGCGCCCTGATGTCAGAGTATTGTCTTCTACAAACATGACCGTTGTTGTATCAACGTCACAGGAAGTGAAAAGTGTTCCAGATGCCAAAACCATCAATCCGACAAACAGCGTTATTTTTGTTTTCATTGTTTTCTTTATTACAAATTAATCTTTACTCCGAGTGTGCAGCTTCTGCCCGGTGCCAATAGCCCTCGGTCTATACCTTGATACAGCACACTATTACTCATGGATACTTCAGGGTCGCTTCCCAAATAGTGTGTCCAGGTAATCAGGTTGTTGGCCGTAGCCCACAGCGTGATTCCCTGTATGTATGTTGATTGGATGGGAATTTGGTAGCTCAACGTAACCGTTTTTAATCGCAGGTAAGAGCCATCTTCAATCCATCGGTCGGAGAACCGGCTATTTCCCATAGGGTCTCCCTCTTCAACACGGGGTATATTGGTTACCTGACCTTCATACGTCCAACGGTCTATCAAGGCTGTTGTCTGATTGTAATAAGTACTTCCGGATTCAAGCTGTGAACGTTGATAGTTATAAATATCGTTGCCTAAGGAATAGTTGAATACAGCGTACAACGACCAGTTCTTGAAACCGAATTGAGAATAGATATTGCCATAAAGATCAGGATTGGGGTCTCCGATGATTACTTTGTCTTTTTCATCGATGACGTTGTTCTCGTCTTGATCTGCAAAGTGAACATCGCCGGCACTGAATTGCTCACCAGTGCTTCCGTCCGTTAAATTGGCAGCGAGGGCTTCTTCTGTTGTGGAGAAGACCGTCGATTCATCTGTTTCGTAGCCATAAAAGACACCGGCAGGACTGCCCACCTGAGTAAGTATTTCGGCTCCATAAGCACTTGTTATGTAAGAATCTTCAGGTAATGAGGTGATTTTATTCCTGTAGTGTCCTGTACTGGCTCCCAATTCCCATTGGAAATTTTTCGAATTGATCATTTTTACACGGACAGACACATCGTACCCTATATTTTCTTGGGACCCTTCGTTGCACAGATAGTTGCTCAAACCACTGATGCCTGAAAGCGACTTGTAAGTCAGCAAATCATCGATTTTGCTATAGAAGAAATTGGCAGTCAACCCAATGCGGTTATTCAAGAGATTAACATCCAATCCTGTAGTGTAGCGGGAGTTCGTTTCCCATTTCAATTGGTCATTGCCGATATTGGCCAAATAAAGACCTGATGTACTATTCATGAATGTTTCTGAGGAAAAATACGAGCGAGACGCAAAGCAGTCGATGTCATCGTTACCGGACTGGTCGAAACCGATATTAAGTTTAAGGTAGTCGATGAAATGAATGTGCTGAAAGAACGGTTCGGTTGAGATGACCCATGCCCCTTGTATGGATGGGAAAAGCCCCCAGACGTAGTTGCCCAGCTTTATGCCTCCGTTAGCATTCTCACCAAAACGGGTGGATGTTTCAGCGTTAAGCGTCCCTTGCAGAAAATACTTTTCCGCATAGTCATAGTCCATGTTCACATATAAAGCGGTCGATTTCCATTCTTCATCAACGCCGCTCACTTCACGGTTATCGCTGGTGCTCGTTATATTGGGCATCTTGTCGGAGGTCGTGTTGTTGACCTCAATACAGTCCTGACTATAGTCATCGCTTTGATAGCGAAAACCACCAAATAAATGGAAACCATTGGCTTTCAGATTTTTATTCCAGTCGATGCGTGTATCGCTAAACAAAGAACTTTGCTGGCTTGACATGGCTTTGGATGTATTGTTGATGTCTTCATAGCCATCAACTGTGATGGTTGAAACGCCTTCATCCGGCACAAAATATCGTTCTGTTACGTTGTTTAGCAGGTAACTGAACTGTTCACTCACAAACAGCGATTTGTTTAGTTGCCACTTCGGTGTAAGATTAAGTGAAAACAAGGTGTATTTCAGACGATTTTTGTTGCTGGCTTCTCCATTTTCCTGAATGGAGACAGGGTTGGCCAAATTGAAGTATTCATCTTCGTCAACCAATGTTCCGGTCAAAGAACCATCATTGTCATATTCGTAAGGGTTGAGGAGCGGTGATTTGATGAGTGCCAGATAACCAGGAGCATACACCGTTGAGCTGCTGTAGTCAGAAGCTACACCATCATCGCGCAGGTCACGGATAGTGTTGCTATAGGCAACGTCAAGTTTGCTGGTGAAGTTGTCGGAAATGCTCACGTCTGTATTGAATCTCATATTCAGCCGTGAAAAGTCATTGGATTGTAAGGTGCTTTGAGCATCAACGTATCCAATGGAAAGGTTATATCCTGCTACATTATCGCAGCCTTGCACATTTATTTCGTATTTCTGCGTCCAGGCATAGCGGTAGGTGTAATCTTTCCAATCGGTGTTGTTGTGGTAAGTGTTGTATTTCTTTTTGTCTGTCGTATAGTCATCCAGAAAATCGGCGGAGACATTCATATTGCCAATCAGGTCTGTGGCGTAGGAACGATATTGGCTGGCATTCATCATGTCAGGCAGATTTGGCATGGTTTCCAAACCTGTTGAAAGATTGACATTGATACGGGTAGCCATACTTTTGGATCTTTTTGTTTCAATCAGGATAACACCATTGCCACCTTTGCTGCCGTAAAGGGCTGTTGCGTTTTTCAGTACCGTCACCTTTTCGATATCGTTTACGCTGATGGCAGACAACACATTATTGTAATAGCCATCGTGCAAGACAGTACGGTCGTTTTGTGTATCCCATATAACGCCATCCACTACAATTAATGGCTGACTATTGACAAAAAGCGAGTTAAACCCTCCGATGAACAGTGCTGAACCTTGAGCAGGATTTGCCGAATGTTGAAGTATGCGGGCGTCTGCTCCAAGCGTACTTGATAAGGCATCCTCTACCGTCAATGCGGATGAATAATCGTTCATACTCGAAGCATTACTATTGACAACCCTGGCTCTGTCTTGATAATCGTTTTTGAAGTTGTCCGGATACATCTTGAAAAGCAGCTTCTCTCCCTTTTCAGGTATCCGTGTCTGCGTTGAGTTATAGCCAGGAACGTTACAAGTTAATTGTTCGTAACAGACAGGAACGTTAATACTGAAACGACCGTCTTCTCCCGTCATGGCACTGTACCGGCTGTTACCTGTTACCTGTATGATAGCCCCCTGAACGGGCGTTTTAGTGGCGTTATCAATGACCGTACCTGAAACTTCAGTCATCTGTACAGTAGCCTCTTTAGTTGCAACAACAGCGATGTCGTCTGTTTTTGATGGACTTGCCTGCCCTAATGCCAATAGGGAAACGGCAGTAACAATCATTAAAAGGTATAATTTAAACCTGATTTTCATCTGATAATATTTTTTTGTTTAAGGACAGATGGAACACCGCATGCCGATTATCATCTGCTTAGGTGCTTTTACAAGCATGCTCGTTTCATCTTCTGCTTATTTAGTTGAGGGTTTCAGAACGATACAGTCAATGTACATCGTGCGGGTGTATGTGGAAGTTTCGCTGGGCTTTACCACACTTGCGACATAGATAGATACCTTGGATTGACTGGGTTCATTATCGGGGAAATAGTCACAGTACGGAAAGGTGTGCCCTTGCGCAACCCAAACGGTATCGATCTTGTCTGCCGCGACTAATGCCGGATTAACCTCAACATAGCCGTTGTTTGTATCGTCATTTTCATCGGTCAACTCCAATGCCACTTTCGCAGGCATTTGATCAATAGATGAACTCCAGCCATTTCTGGTGAGATTTAATGGTACAAAGACCACACCAATGTCATACGTGCCTGACAGCGTGTTGGGTAAAGCAAATGTGACGTTTGGCTTCAATTTGCTGCCGCTGGGAGTGAATTGCATGTAGCGGCTGTTTGATAGACCGGTTTTGGCCGCCGTTACTAAAACAACAGCATCATCCTCCGAACAGTTATTTTTTTCTAACACATAGTCGCTGTTTTCTGCTTCTATAACGATGGTACTCATGAATGTCTTTTCAGGGCTGAAGGACAGTTTCGATGTTTTATAGATTGTTCCGTTGCTGCAATTGACGGTATCGGTGACATAAGAAAATATTCCGTCTGTAGCAAATGGTGAATGGAAAACAAAGCCCGTCGTAGAGGTGAGCGAGTCAACCGGACTGATTTGTTCATCAGTTTGGTACATGATATTATCTACAATGGCCAGTTTTGTATAGCTGTCATGATAGCTTTCATCCGTACCGGAAGGATAGTTGTAGTATTGTCCGTAGGTTTCAAAAGCAGTGTTCCATGCTTCATCGGTGGGTGCCAGCATCCAGTAATTATACGAATCACTGTTCATGTATCCCAACTTCGTCCACATTTCGTTGGTGGTGACAAAAACAGAATCCGAATAGATTTTCTGACCGTTCTTGACGCCGCTTTGCGTACTGGATTCAGCATCAAATTCTTCAAGGGTGAAGCTATAAAGATAATTGCTCAGGCTGTCTAATTCATCGTCCTGGTTGATATAACTCCAGATGTTGTTGTTATACTCAGACTGTTGCTCGATGATGTGCAAGATGCCATTGCGGCATACGATATTCTTTGTTACAAGGTTAACACCATTAAAAGAATTATAGTTCAACGCCATCTGTTTCCCATTGAGGGCTGTGATGGTATCGTTCTTAGAAGCGGATACAGAGATGGCGCTACGGGCAATATGGTTCTTCACCACTTGGGTCAGCAATTCATCTTC